>Ga0180432_10000030_pt1 | contig 198871 bp, 149 predicted proteins | sample SS_ome_10_FD_132414 | JGI IMG/M metagenome (GOLD analysis project Ga0180432, IMG submission 132414) | Hypersaline lake sediment archaeal communities from the Salton Sea, California, USA - SS_1_MS_2 metaG | ecosystem: Environmental > Aquatic > Non-marine Saline and Alkaline > Hypersaline >... | reverse complement strand
TTACCTTCCTACCACCACAGATCGATTGCGGCGGCGGCCCCCCTCGGGGGGCCTGGCAGGGCACGGCTACGACAACGGCACAACCACTGCTCAACTGTAACCCATGTATGGTACTAGCTCACTTGGCGAAGCTCCAGCTATTGACATCCGCAACGAATCTAGGTATACTAGGTTGAAGGGCATAAAGGCTATACAAACCTAGACACAACAACTTGTGCGTCTACGTTGCTATCCGAAAGAAACGACTAGTAGGAAGATGTCTTGCAGGAGGACTACCACCATATATCGCGAAATACCATATGGGAGGGTGGACTAACATGCAAACGTCTCTTCTAGAGTTCAGTGACGATCTCCAGATCGCCTCCGCAGCGCAATATGCAGGGGAGTCGTCTCGTACTATCGCGGTGTTCCTTCGTGACGGGGAAGTGACCGAAAAGCAGCAAAGGTTCCTCCGGCGCGCTGTTGATATGCTGAAGAGCCTGTCTGATGCTGCCAGCAATCTAGCGGAGGGAACGTACACCCCCTCCCTGCCGTTGACGCTTATCACACTTCGAGCAGCTACCAGGCCGGAGCAAGCGGAGGACCAAGGTGAGACAAGCACAGAAGAATATAAGGAACTTGCAGAGAGATTCGAGCGGCTAGCGCAAGCCTGCGAATACCCGATAGGCAAGCGATCAAATGAAGAATTATCGCAAGACTACCTAGACAAAGCACGATCGGATCTTGAGGCTCTGCGGGATCATTTCTTGCGTGCAAGCCAACGCCGTCGCCAGCGAGGATGGGTGTCCTGATGGAGCCGTTCGACACCCGGAATAGGGTCGAGTGGCTGTGGACATCCCTGGATGACTTCCAGATGGTCAGGGAGGAAGCCCCATGGATTGAGACGATCTGGGATGGTTTGTCCGAATTCGCGAAGCTACTGCCGGATTGGGTCGAGGAGAACGAGCAAGCAGGCCAGAATCAGGGGCTGGTGGAGCTTGATGCGGTCTTGGACACTACTCCTCAGTTCTTCGAGGCCCTTCGCAACTCCGGTAGCCTCGATGTCCCACGCTATCTTGTCTCCCCGTTTGAGACGCTACTCAATAGTTACATCGATGACGGATACAGCTATAGCCTCGCAATGCTATACTGGGCAGAAGCACGGAACTACGCAACGGATGCCGGCAAAACATGTCCCTGGCTTGCGGCGCAGTTAGAGAATTATGGGTGCAGTGATAAGAAGCTGATCGATAAGCTCAAGAGATTTGTGCTGGTTGCTTGCCCATTCGGTGGGCAAGACGATTGCCTTATGCACCCCGTGATCGCACACGAGGTGAGTCACGCGGTCCTTTATTTCGCCGGTACCCGATTGGGTGAGATTGACCTTCCGAGGCCGGGCGATACGGGGGTACTTGTCAGGTGGCTAAATGAAATACTCTGCGACATCGTCGCGACCCACATGTTGGGGCCATTGCCGGCCATTAGTATGCGCTATAGGCTGCCCCAGCAAGTTCGTTCGGACACGCACCCGCCCACAGATCTGCGTTTGGCTGCCTGCAAGGAGATGTTGAGAAGAGAAGCATATTTGGCTCCTGCGGATACTAAGGCCGACGACGCCCAGAAGTTCCTTGACGGCCTTCTTCCCCATGGAACGCCAACAGGAGACAGCGAGACGGAATTGCTTTCGAAGCTTCCTTCTTTGTGTGACAATGTAGTTGAGGCTTTTCCCGATATTCAATACCGGTCTGAAGTGGAAGCTGTCTGCATGACACCGCCCCATACAGAAGCAGAGCCAATCAACCGTTTGCTTAGTCACGTTCCTCCTGCCTATCAGTCGCTGTCTCCTCTCGACTTGAGAAGTGCATATCTAGATGACGCCAACGATCAACTCGAAGCTGAGGAGTTCGCTCTTTGCGAAGCTTGGCTAGCGGCTTGGACTGTCCGTTTGGACCAGGACCTTTGGAAGCAGTTCGGCGAGCCATTTGCGCAGCACGGTTTCTGGTCACATAGTAGAGCCGAAGGCGCACTATCAGATCTGACGATAAAAGCTATAGAAGTTGTCGCAAGTCATGCAGGTGAATAAGTGAGATGACACTTACGGGAACGCAGATTCTTCAGCGACTGAGGGACCGTGTTCCTGAGCACAGATTGTACATAGTACCCGTGCAGCAGAACTCTATCGCTCTGGAGGAGGCTTCGATCGACCTGCACCTGGGGCACTATTTTCTGCTTCCAAGGCGCGCTCGACAGGATGCGCTGGATCCAGGTGACGAAAAGAGCATCCTACGCGCCCGGGAAGTGCGAATGGGATCTGTGCATCCCTCGAGTGTTGGGATGGAGGCGCTTTGGCTTCCAGATGACGGAAAACTAGTCCTGCAGCCGCGAGACTTCCTGCTGGCGGCCACACTTGAGTACATCGGTTTGCCGCCTGATCTGTGCGCACAGGTTCTCGGCAGGTCCCGATGGTCTCGCGTAGGGCTTATTGCCGAGATGGCCAGTTTTGTACATCCTGGCTACCGGGGCTGCTTAACACTTGAGATGCAGAATCTTGGCTCCACGGCGATTATCCTGCGTCCTCGCTTGCCGGTAGCACATTTGGTAATCTCGGAAACCACCAGTGACCCCTATATTCACACCGTAGCGGCGCAGATAGTTTGCTCAATCCGTCCCCAAGTCTTGCCGCTGCTGCCCTGAACGGACGGGTGCTCCAGGGCGGGGCTAATAACAGCATAGCACAACATTACCTCGTTTCTTGCTATGATTCTGTCCGCAAGCGCGAGAGAAGAAACATACCACGCGATATGGCCCCCTGCTTATCAGAGCTCTCATGGCGCCAACCAAGTTCGGAGCTCTGCTGCCTCCCGCACCGAGTTGCTGAAGGCGTCTCCTTCCATGCAAGCGATCCGCAACGCCTTGGCGGACAGATTAGCCGCTGCGCCAGGTACGAACCGCAAAGCCGCCCAGGCCATGCACGATCATCTGTTGAACAACATCGCCGACTACAGGATCCCTGTGCCGGGGGGACGGGCAAAGAGGTACGTGCGGCGCGAACTCGATCCCCTGCAGAACCACTAGCCGCGGCGAGTACCCGGAGGAGCAGAGATGCTGCCGCGCGAGCGCGTAGAATGCACGTTGGCGCACCGGGAGCCTGACTTGGTGCCCTGGGGCGAGCACTCCATAGACTACACCACCTATGAGATGGTCCTGGGCCGCGAAAGCCTGGTGGCGGCTAAGTTCCGCCAGACCAAGGCGATGTGGGATGGACGCCGCGATGAGATAGTCGCCTCATACAAACGCGATATTCCGGACCTGGCCGAGGCGCTCGGCTTCGACATCATCACCGTGGGCCGCTGTCCGGCCCGGGGCACGCGCACGACGTCGATGGAGCAAGTTGACCACGAGACCTATCGCGCGGCCAATGGCAGCCTCTACCGCATTTCGGCGACAACCCACGACCTGATGCCCTACAAAGTCAACACGGACGACTATCGGCCGCCGACGGTGGCCGACCTGCAGGAGCAGATAGACCGCGTCATCGCCGAGGGTGTACCGCGCCCGGATGATTCCGAATGGGAAGTGGCCCGGCATGTCATGGACCGGATGCAGAAAACTCACTGGATCAATACCTGCATGGGCGACATCAACTTCCCGATGATCGGGCCGACCGACGAGATCCAGTTCCTCAACCTGGCCCTGCACCCGGAGCTGCACGCCAAACAGGTTGAGTTGGAAGCCCGACAGCGCATCGGCAGCCTCAAATACTACGCCGAGCAGGGCTACGATTCGGTGCTGCCGTGCGGTGACCTGGGTAGCTCCACCGGCCTGCTATGTAATCCCAGCATCATTGAGGAACATGTCCTGCCCTGGTGGCAGCTGTTCACAGCCGAGGCCAAGCGGCTCGGCCTGCACATCCTCAAGCACTGCTGCGGCAACACCTGGGAGGCGCTCGACTTCATCGTCGCCGGCGGCTACGAGGGGTACGAAGGCATTCAGGCCAGCGGGGGCATGGACATGAAGCTGCTGAAACAGCGCTATGGGGACAAGCTGGTGCTGTGGGGCGGCGTGAAAAACGAGAACCTGATTCTGGGCACGCCGGAAGACATCAGGGCCGATGCGAAATATGCGCTGAAATGGGGCGCGCCCGGCGGCGGCTTCATCTATGGAGCCAGCCACTCGCTGGCGGTGGGGACCAAGTACGAAAACCTGATGGCGATGAAGCAATGCCGCGAGCAGTGGGGCCGCTACCCGATTGATATAGCCGACTGAGGCAGACCGCCGGGGCGCGGAGAAAATGGGCCGGACTAGCCGGGGTGCCGGCCGACGTAGTTGAGTAGGCCGCCGGCCTGGAGGATGGCTGCCTGCCGATCCGTTATCTCCAGCCGCGCTGTGAACTCCTCCCCGCTGCCGGCGTTCTTCACCGTGAACTTGCGGCCCACAAGGCCCTCGGCAATACCCTCAATCAAGAGCGTATCACCGCCCGCGAGAGTATCATAGGTGGCTTGGTCTATGACCAGGGGCAGGATGCCGAAATTGACCAGGTTGGCGTGGTGGATGCGGGCAAAGGAAACCGCCAGCACTGCGCGGACGCCGAGATGCAGCGGGGCCATAGCGGCATGCTCGCGGCTGGAGCCCTGGCCATAATTCTGCCCGCCTAAGACCGCGCTGGGGCCGGCCTCCAGAGCACGGCCGGCGAAGGTAGGATCAAGACCCGCGAAGACGTGCTGGGCCAGGGCCGGGACGTTAGAGCGCAGCGGCAAGAAGGCGGCACCGGCCGGGGAGATGTGATCGGTAGTGATATTGTCGCCGACCTTGAGCAGGACCGTAAGTTGCAGGCTCTCCTGCATCGGCTCGCGGCGCGGGACCGGCTTGAGGTTGGGCCCGCGATAGACCTCCACCGCCTGCGGGGCGTCGGCAGGCGGCAGGATCATGGCATCATCAACGGTGAAGCGCCGGGGCATGTGGACCTGCGGTGGCTCGCCTAGAGTGCGCGGGTCGGTGAAGACGCCCGTCAGCACCGAAGCGGCACAGGTCTCCGGCGACGCCAGGTAGATGCCGGCATCGGCGGTGCCGCTGCGGCCTTCAAAATTGCGATTGAAGGAGCGCAGCGTCACGGCTCCGGACCCCGGGGCGGCCCCCATGCCGATGCACGGTCCGCAGGCGGATTCCAGGACCCGCCCGCCGGCGGCGATGAGGTCGGAAAGGGCACCGTTGTCGGCCAGCATTCTGAGGATCTGGCGCGAGCCGGGCGATATCATCAAGTCGGTGCCGGCATGGACGGTCCGGCCCGCGAGTATCGCCGCCACCGTCATCATGTCCCGGTAGCTGGAGTTGGTGCAGGAGCCGATGCAGACCTGGTCAACGGGCTTGCCGGCCAGCTTGCTTACCGGCACGACATTGTCAGGACTGTGCGGCATCGCCACCATCGGCGCGACGCTGCTGAGGTCCAGTTCGAGAGTTTCGTCATACTCAGCGTCGGCTTTGGCTTGCAGGGGGACCCAGTCGGCCTCGCGCTGCTGGGCGGCGAGGAACTCACGGGTGCGCTCGTCGCTGGGGAAGATGCTGGTGGTCGCGCCCAGCTCGGCCCCCATGTTGGTTATGGTGGCGCGCTCCGGCACGCTCAGGCCGGCGACGCCCGGGCCGAAATACTCGACGATCTTGCCGACACCGCCCTTCACCGAGAGTTGCCCGAGCAGTGTCAGGATGACATCCTTGGCCGATACCCAGGGCGACAGCTCGCCGGTCAGGCGAACGGCCAGCACCTGGGGTGTGGCCAGGTAGTAGGGCGCGCCCGCCATTGCCACGGCCACGTCGAGGCCGCCGGCACCGATGGCGATCATGCCAAGGCCGCCGCCGGTGGGGGTATGGCTGTCCGAGCCTAGCAGCGTCTTGCCAGGGACGCCGAAGCGCTCGAGATGCACCTGATGGCAAATGCCGTTGCCCGGGCGGGAGAAATAGACGCCGTATTTGGCGGCCACCGACTGCAGATAGCGGTGGTCATCGGCATTCTGGAACCCGCTCTGCAGAGTGTTATGGTCAACATAGGAGACGGAAAGCTGGGTGCGGACGCGGTCTATGCCGATGGCCTCAAGCTGCAGATATGCCATCGTGCCGGTGGCGTCCTGGGTCAGGGTCTGGTCAATGCGGATGCCGATCTCGGCGCCCGGGACAAGTTGCCCCTCTACAAGGTGGGCTGTAAGTATCTTCTCGACTAAGGTGTGTTTCACTGCGTTCCCTCCATGTCGGGTGGCAGCAGCTCGCGGTCGAGGCTGCTGCCGGCGGGCCGTATGCTCCGGCCTTGTATTATAACCCAACCGGCGCGCCGCCGGCATCAGAAATGTCGCAGGGATGCGTCCTGGCGCACTGAGACTTAGCAGGGAGAGGCCTAGGAACAGAAGCCCTACAATGGCAACGGCCTGAGATGGCCGCAAACTGGCGTGGCGTTCACAAATAGTTACGGCTAAGGCAACAATCCTGGAGAATATGCCAAATAGTGGTGGATTTTTGCGGCACGGTTCTGTGGAAACGGCCCGGATGGGCTCCCGGATTTAATTTTGGGATTGACATAGGAGGCGCAAAAAGCTATATGTAAGGGTGAAGAGAAGCTAGCAAGAGATAGCTTTGAAGCGGGAAGTGCCAGGCAAAGGGAGGTATTGAGAGTGAGAGTAGTGCGGCAAATACTGGTGTTCGTAGGTTTGCTGTCTCTGGTTTTCGGCGTAATTGACCACTTCATGATACTGAAGGGAACTGGGGCAATCGTCGGGACCATCGGGTCTCCCGAGGGGTTCATGCAGTTCGCCACCGTCATATTCCTGTTCGCTGTGGTGCTGATGCTGTCCGAGCTACTGGTAAAGCTGGACGAGATGAAGCCAGGCAGCGGGGACTAGAAGCGGGCTCAAGATGTAGTTTCTCAGGCCTCGCGGGTTGGTGAGAGGTTGTTTGTGGTACCCAGGAGACAGTCCCTAAAGGGGCTGTCCCCGGATGCAGGGTATCTCAGAAAGCAGCAGCGTCATCCCTGCCTATCGCAGTCTCTCCTGAGCGCAACGGCATGGACAGGCAAGGATGCCTGTCCTCCGGGGCTTTTTAGGGGTCGGGAGCCAAGATGCGCCGGATTGCACCAAGCGCAGTGCTGGCGTCGGGCGTCGCCTCATTTCCCCAAATGTAACTCCTTCCCAACACTTCAAAAAATGTCTAAAGCCTGTGCCACGCGTTCGTGGTAATGGGTAAGGAGGCTGGTGGCGCTATTGCACCGGGCGGCTGGGGGCCGGGCCGGCCAGGGAAGGCAGCTCCTCCATCTTGACGCGGCGGACCTCGATTTGTGCCGGCAATCCCTGGGGACTGAAGGCCGGCTCCACGCCGCTGGCCCCCGAAGGAATCTGGAAGGCCACGTATCCCTCGGTCATGCTGTTGGGCGCGAGGTCCACCGGCGACAGGAAGCGGCGATTGGCCATCGCATCCATCCCCGAAGCCCACACATACGGATAATAGACCTGGCCCTGGTGCTGGATAGCTACCAGATGATGGTCAACGTGGACCGTGGCAGTGCTCTTGTTGACCACCCGGTAGAGCGCGGTGACAAACTGGTAGCCGGCCTGAGGCTGGACTATATGAGACTGGAAGGGGTGAACGGTGGCGGCCCAGTACACGATGCCGGAGGGTCCGGTCGGCTCGGGCTGCGGCTGCGGGGTAGGCTCGGCCTCGGGCAAGGCCGGTCCTTCAGGCAACTGCGGCGGCTGCGCGGGCTGGGCCTCGGGCAAGGCCGGGCCTTGCGGCAGAGGCGGAGTCTCGGCGCTTTCGGGTAAGGCCGGCCCCTCCGGCAGTTCGGGACGCGGCAGGGAAGGCATGTCGTGGGCGCCAGGCAAGGCCTCGGTGCCGGTCGGCCCGCGCAAAAGCCGGTAGCCGAAGAAGGCCCCGACGCCGAGGATGGCTAATCCACCCACGACAGCGATTATCCAGACGAATAGTGGCGTGCCTGTCTGCTTGCCGGGCTTTCCTGAGTATTTACCCATTTACCATCACCTGCCAGGATGGAGTTATTAGTCAAGCAATTCGCTGACACAGGGGCTTGCACCTGCCTCGGACCGCGCAGGGCAGTCCCTCAAGAAACAGTCCCAGATTCCGCGGTTTTGAAGCGGCTCTCGGTCGCCTCTCCTCGCGGGTATGGATGTGGTTAGCCGGCGCGGCAGTCGCTTCAGCGGAGGAAATAGCCCTGGGAGGTGGGCTCGGCGTCGGTGGTCAGGCAGATGCCCAACTTGCGCAGGCCGTTTTCGTCGCCCAGGCCCGGCTCGTGCGTCAGGTGCATCTGAGTGCCCCGCAACTGTGGCAGCACTTCCACCCCCGCCTTGGCCGCGGGATTGCCGGCTGCGCTGATGCCCAGAGCAATCAGCACCTCCTGGACATTGAGGCTGGGGGAAGTGGAGCCGAGGTAATTGGCCTTGAGGGCGGTGAGGCTCTGGATGACGTTCTCGGGCAGCAGGTGCATGCTGTCAGGGATGCCGGCGAGATGCTTGATACCGTTGATGATGGCCGCCGAGGCGGAATGGAACAGCGGAGAGTTCTTGCCCGTGAGCACCGTGCCGTCGGCAAGTTGCAAGGCAGCTCCGCAGTAGAAGCCGTCCTTGCCGAGCCCTCGCTTCTCGGCCTCGGCGGCAACCGCGCGCGCCGGCTCGATCACCGGTCGGTCAGTGGGCACTACTCCCAGGCGCTGCATCAGCGTCTCGGCACGCTTGAGGACTTGGCTGGAGCAGAGCCCGCGCCGATACTCCCAGTAATGGCGGAAATAGCGCCGGATTACCTCCTGGGTCGCGGCCTGGCGGACCACCTGATCATCTATGATGCCGAAGCCGGCGCGGTTGACGCCCATGTCAGTCGGTGACTGATACATCAGCGTCCCCTCGTTGCCGCCGGCAATACGGTCAATGATGCTCTTGAGGATGGGGAAATTGTCAACATCGCGGTTGTAATTGACCGCCGTCTGACCATAGGCGTTAAGGTGGAACGGGTCAATCATCACAATGTCACCGAGGTCGGCGGTGGCTGCCTCGTAAGCGATGTTGACGGGATGGTCCACAGCCAGTTGCCAGATGGGGAAGGTCTCGAACTTGGCAAAGCCGGACTCGAGGCCGCGGCGATGGTCGTGGTAAAGCTGGGAAAGGCATGTTGACATCTTGCCGCTGCCGGGACCGGTGCCGGTGACGACCACCAGCGGGGCGCTGGTCTCGACATAGGGATTCTGCCCGTAGCCCTGCTCTGAGACGATCAGGTCCACGTTGTTGGGGTAGCCCGGGATCTCGGGCTGGGTATAAGTGGCGATGTCCTTGCTCGCCAACTGGCGCATGAGCCGCTCGGCCGCCGCCTCGTTATGGAAACGCGTGAGCACTACGGCGGAGGTGGGGATCTCCCAGTCACGCAGATCGTCAATGGCCTTGAGGGTGGCCAGATCGTAGGTAATGCCGAAGTCACCACGAATGCGGCCGCGCTCCAAATCGCCTGAATAGACGCAGAAGATGACCTCGATCTGGTCCCTGAGGCCCTGCAGCAGGCGCATCTTGACGTTGGGATCGTAGCCGGGCAAGACGCGAGCAGCATGCAAGTCATAGGTAAGCTTGCCACCGAACTCAAGGTAGAGCTTGCCATCGGAGGCGGCTACGCGCTGGAGGATGGCGTCGGTCTGTTCTTTGAGGTACTTCTCGTTGTCGAAACCTATGGCAGACATTGGCTGTCACCTGTAGTAACGGCCGGCGGGGCCCAGGTCTCCGCCCTACAATCTGACCTGGACTCCGCGGTCGCGGAGGTACTCTTTGACCTGGGCGATGGTGAAGGTGCCGAAGTGAAATACCGAAGCAGCCAGCAGCGCTGAGGCCCGCCCGGCAGTGGCCGCCTCGTAGAAATGCTCAAGCTCGCCCGCGCCGCCCGAGGCAATCACCGGCAGACCCGAAGCCTTGGCACAACCCGCCGTCAGCGGGAGATCATAGCCGGTCTTGACGCCGTCGGTCTCCATGCTGGTAGGCAGGACCTGGCCGGCACCTAAATCGGCCACGCGCGCGGCCCACTCTAGAGCATCCATGCCAGTACCCCTGGTGCCGCCATGAGTGACCACCTCGTAGCCGGAAGGCATTTGCGCGTGTTTGCGGCCATCAATGGCGACGATGATGCGCTCGCTGCCAAGCGCCTGGGCCGCCTCGGCGACTAGCTGCGGGCGCTTGACCGCTGCTGAGTTCATGGATACCGCGGCGACGCCGACATCAACCAGTGCGGCGATATCATCCAGAGACGAGATGCCACCGCCGACAATCAGCGGTACCGATATGGCCTCCGCCACGCGGCCAACTAGCTCGCGGGTGGTAGCGCGATTCTCCAAGGTGGCGGCGATGTCGAGGAAGGTGATCTCATCGGCACCACCTTCATCATAGGCGACGGCGGCCTCGACCGGATCAGCGGCATCCACCAGGTCAACGAAATGCACGCCCTTCACCACCCGGCCAGCCTTCACGTCAAGACAGGGAATTATCCGACAGTAATCCACAGTCGCTCACCCTTCACTGGTGACCAGATTTGCGGGGTTGAGGGGGCTGACGGCGGGCCTCACCCCCTCCCCTCTCCCCACAGGGAGAGGGGCAACGACAACGCTGGGCCGGATGGGGACCCCAAACATCCCTCACCCACTGCTGCGCAGTGGGTACCCGGGCCCCTCCTGACGCCAATTGCTATGGAGTTGGGCTGGAAGCCCGCCCCACGGGATTGTTGTGGCCCCCGACCCACGGGATGATTAGCGGGAAGCTTCCCAGCGGATGGCTATTGAGCTGGCCATGTGATAGTTATTGAGAAGTCCGGCCTACAGGATCTTCCGGGAAGTCGAGACGGCTCAATCGTCTTCCGCATCGTCAGGTTCTGAAGGGTCGCCCTGCGGCTCGTCCGCCTCGAGTTCGGTATCCGTAGTCTCGTCAAGGTCGCTGTCGTCCGCATCGGCCGGCTGATCTTCGCCAGCTTGTTTGCCTGCACCAGCTTCCCCGGCGTCGGTAAGGAAGCTGTCGTCGGTGAGTTGGTCGCCGGCGTCATCTGGCCGGGCCTGACTGCGGATAGTATCAATCTGCTCCTGGAGCTGCGCCAACTGCTGCATCAGCTCGTCAATGCTCTGGCAGTTATCCAGTACGTCGAGGTTGCGGACCTTGCCCTTGGCGTGAAGCGCATAGACTTGCTCGCCGATGGCATATATGGTTTTGCGGCGCTGTGATCTGAGCTTGCGCATCTGGGCTTTGAGGCGCTGTATCTGCATGGCACGCTGGGCGGCCTCGGCGGCGCTTTCGCCCCCGTGCTTGATCCGCTCCCAGACGCTACCACTGACTTGCTTGGCCTGTTCCCATTCTTGTTTTTCCACTGTGGGCCTCCTGATTGATGTAATTCGCGTTGGCCGCTAGGAAGGCGGTCAGTCGCCTTGCCACCCGAGGTTGCCCGATAGCGAAAGGCTCAGGCCGCCCCGCCGTCAAGCCGCGTCAGTCCGGCGTCGCGAGCGGCTTGCACGGCATCGCGATATTCAGGCACCGTGATCCTGCGCCGCAAGCTCGGATACTCGTCAGCCTGGTAGCAGGGCCGGTACTGGTCCATCACGTTCACATAGGTGTGCCGGCTGAGCGAAGCAAGGAATTGCATGATTGCGGCGGTGCCGGCGAGGTCCTCCGGCAGCACCAAATGACGTACCAGCAACCCGCGCGCCGCCAGTCCGCGCTCGTCTATCTGTAAATCCCCGACCTGGCGGTGCATCTCCTCGATTGCAGCATACATGCGCTCCGGGTAGTCGGAGGCGTTGGAGAAGCGTGCGGCAACCGCGCCGTCGGCATACTTGGCATCCGGCATGTAGATGGCGAAGACGCCCTCCAGCAGCCTGAGCGTCGCCACGCTCTCGTAGCCGCCGCAATTGTAAACCAAAGGGACGCTGAGGCCTGCGGCGATGGCCGCTGGCAGGGCCTCGAGTATCTGCGGCACCACATGGGTCGGTGTAACGAAATTGATATTGTGACAGCCGAGGGCTTGCAGCTTCACCATCATTGCTGCAAGCTGTTCGGCGGTGACCTCGCGGCCATGAGCGAGGTGGCTGATGTCGTAATTCTGGCAGAATACGCAGCCGAGGTTGCATCCGGCAAAGAAGATGGTGCCGGAGCCGCTGCGGCCGACCAAGGGCCGCTCTTCGCCGAAATGGGGGGCATAGCTGGCGACCCTGGCAAGGCGTCCGGTCTGGCAGAGGCCGGATTGGTCGGCCAAGCGGTCCACCCGGCACTGCCGGGGGCAGACCGTACAGGCAGCCAGCAAATCAAGCGCCGCCTCGATGCGGCCCGCTAGCCGTCCGCTCTCGGCCAGGGCCAGATAGGAGGCGGCCATTCAGCTCAGCCCCAGTTCCCGCTGCAGTTTGTCAAAGCCCTGCCACTCCTGCTGGCTGGTGAGGTCGAAGTGCACCAGGGTCAACGATATCTGATTCTGCTGGACGGCCGCGATGTCGGTTCCCGGCGCAGAGTCTATCTCCATGGGCGTGCCGGTGAACCAGTAGTAGGCGCGGCCCTGAGGGTCATCGCGTTTGACGACAACGTCAGCGTACTTGCGGTGCCCCAGCCTGGTGACGGCAATTCCGGTAATCTCATCGGCGGGGACGTTGGGGATATTGACATTGAGCACCGTGCCCGGCTGCAAAGGGGCCTCGCAGAGGCTCTTGACAATGGCCGGCGCGATCTGCTCGGCGACATCGAGAATCGGGTCGTGATAGGCACACACCGAGATGGCTATGGCCGGCAGATCGTGGAGAGCGGCCTCCAGAGCGGCCGACACGGTGCCGGAGTAGAGTACCTCCTCCCCGAGATTGGCGCCGGCGTTGATGCCGGAGACGACGAAGTCAGGGCGCGGCAGATCGCCGAGAACACCAAGGATGATGCAGTCGGCGGGAGTGCCGTTGGAGGAATAGGCCGTGATGCCGGAGTCGAGGTCCAGCCTGTCAAGTCGCAGCGGCTTGTGCAGAGTGATGGCATGGCCGGCGGCACTCTGCTGTGTCTCGGGGGCGATGACGGTGATGTCTCCGAGATGCTGCAGCGACCGCGCGACGGCAATCAGCCCCGGGGCGGCTATTCCATCGTCATTGGTAACCAGTATTCTCATGGCTCATTCCGTTCTTGGTGTTTGAAGGGCCTCGGGCTGGAAGCTTCACCCAGGGGACAGTCCCTAAAGGGACAGTCCCCCATTCCCGAGCTACGTGTCTAGGGAAGGCCGAGCTAGACGGTGGTAAGCTGGAAGCCTGCCCCCACGGTCACGAATAGTGGGCGTTAAGGTCCACGATCTCGACGCGCTGGACGCCGGGCAGTTGCACGATCTGCTTGCGTACCGGCTCGGTAATCGGATCGGCAACCGTGACCGCCATCAGGCCTACGCCGGCAACGGTCTCGGGAGCAACTTGCATGCCGGTGATGTTGATGTCAGCGGCCCCGAGGACCGTTCCGAGCTTGCCGATGAAGCCGGGCCGGCCCGATTGCGCGTTCCATATCAACACCGCCGTCTGGCGGGGCAGCAGCTCGAGGCCGTAGCCGTCAAGGCGCACGATGCGGATGTCGGAGCCGCCCAACAAGGCACCGGCGATGAGCAGCTCGGCGGCGGTGGTGCTGATGCGGACCTGCAGCAGGTCAGAGTAGCCGCCGGTCTGCTCAATTTTCGCCTGGGCGAGCTCAATTCCTCTTTCGCCGGCGACGATGGCTGCATTGATGGAGTTGAGCGGGCCATCCACAATGCCGCGTAGCACGGCGGCGACCAGCTCGCCGGCCAGATAGTCCATGTGCTCACCGGGCAGGTCGGCGGCTGCGGCCAGCTCGATGCGGCGGGGCGAGCCGTCCATCAGACTGCGGGCCAAGAGACCGAGGCTTCTGACGAGGTCCAGGTAGGGCGCGACAGCCGCCAGCGCCTCGGGGGAAAGCGGCGGGGCATTGACCGGCCAGCGCGGCATGCGGCCATTCAGCACATCCACCACCTGGCGGGCGGCATCCACCGCCACTCCGGTCTGGGCCTCCTCAGTCGAAGCGCCGACATGAGGTGTGGCGATAAGATTGGGCAGTTGCAGCAGCTCGGTGTTGTCGGTCGGCTCTTGGGCGAAGACGTCGAGGGCGGCTGCGGCGATAGTGCCCTCACGCAAAGCCTGGGCCAGCGCCGCCTCCTCGATCAAGCCGCCGCGGGCAGTGTTCACCAGCACCGCCTCGCGCTTCATCACGCCCAGCAGGCGGGCGTCAACCATGCCCTCGGTCTCGGGAGTGAGAGTGCAGTGGAGGCTGAGATAATCCGCTTGAGCGGCCAGGTCCTCGAGGCTAGCGAGCAATGTCACCCCAAGCGCTTTGGCTTGCTCGGGTGACACATAGGGATCGTAGGCGAGGACCTTCATGCCGAAAGCCAGGGCGCGCTTGGCCACCTCCGCGCCGACCTTACCGAGGCCGACGAGGCCCAAGTTTTTATCAAGAAGCTGATGGCCCATGTAGGTATTGCGGTCCCAGTGGCCGGCCTTGAGAGAGCTTGCCGCCTGGGGGATGCGACGGGCGGCAGCCAGCATCAGGGCGATGGTGTGCTCGGCAGCGGCTAGAGTGTTGCCGACCGGCGAGTTGACCACCAGCACCCCGCAGCGGGTGGCAGCGGCCACGTCTATGTTATCAACCCCGACGCCGGCGCGGGCGATCACCCGCAGCTTGAAGGCGCTCTCTAGGGCCGAGGCAGTAACCTGGGTGCCGCTACGCACAACCACGGCGTCAACCTCGGCCAGGGCCTGACGGAACTGGTTATCGTCGAGGTCGGGGCGGACAATCACCTCGCCGGCTTGGCGCAAGACCTCCAGGCCGGCTTCGGCGAGAGAACCGCAGACCAGTATTGTGGCCATCATCGCTCTCCTGAGAGCTCTGATGTCAGGCTGGAAGCCTGACCTACGCGAAATGTACGGAGCTCTGATGTCAGGTTCCAGGCCCGACCTACGCACCTGGGCTCTGCTGACAGGTCTGGTAAGCCTCGCGGGCGGCTGCGGCTGCCTCCGCGTCCGCGTCAAAGCCCATCGCCGCCAGGTGCTCGGCCACCGCCGAGACCGTCACCACAACTTGGTCAAGATCACAACTGCCGAGATGAGCGATGCGGAAGATCTTACCCTTGAGTTGATCCTGGCCGCCGGAGATGAGGATGTTGTTGTTCCGCTTGATACGCTCGACCAGTTCCGAGCTATCCAGAGGCTCGGGCATCTTCACCGCCGTTACCGTGCTGCTGGCGTGGCTCTCAGCGGTAGCTAGAAGCTCGAGGCCCATGCTCTTGACTGCGGCACGGCAAGCAGAGGCCAGGCAGCGGTGACGCAGGAAAATGGCGGGCAAGCCCTGTCGGTCTATGATGCGCAAGGCCTCACGCAGGCCGGCGAAGAGGTTGACAGCCGGCGTGTAGGGCGTCTGGCCCTTCTCCAGGGCCTCAAGCGCGCGCGGCAGGTCGAAATAGTAGCGAGGGTTGTTGGCTTCGGCCGCCTTTTGTCGGGCTTCAGCGCTGAGGGCCACAAACGACAGGCCCGGTGGCAGCATCAGGGCTTTCTGTGAGCCGCCGACTACGGCTCCGAGGCGGTTGGCGTCCATCTCCAGCGGCGCGCCGCCGATGATGCTGATGGCATCCACGATCGTCAGGACACCGGCGCGGGCGGCGACCTCTCCCAGGCGGGCCAGGTCCTGCTGCACGCCCGTGGAGGTCTCGTTATGGACCAGGCCTAGGGCGTCGAAGTGAGTTCCGCGCAGTAATCTCTCCAGCAGGTGGGGGTCGGCCACCTCGCCGGGCCGGCAGTCCCACCAGGTGACCTCCGCGCCGTAGCGTTCGGCGATTTGCCCCATGCGGCGGCCGAACTTGCCGGTGTTAACCACCAGCATGTGCTGGCCGGCGTTGACCAGATTGGCAATCGCGGCCTCGATTCCGCCGGTGCCGGAGGCCGAGAGTATCACCACCGGCTCCCGGGTGCCGAAGAGGGTCTGCAGGCCGCAGACACACTCGGCAATCAGCTCGGCGAACTCCGGCCCGCGATGATATATGCAGGGAGCGGCCAGCGCCTCGCGGACCTCGGGCGGGACGTTAGTCGGCCCCGGTATCATCAACAAAAGCTCGTCATCATGCATCTTGTGGCATAATCACCTCATCGCTGTGGCGGCTGTGCGGGGCAATCTGTGCTCCGGACGCTGCAATTGCGCCGCTGAGATAGGCGCCGGCCCCGACTGCGCAGTCTGACCAGAGAATGGACCGCTCCACGATAGCCCCATCGCCAATGCAGCAACCGGTACCGATGGCTACCTCCGGCCCGATGCGGCAGCCGGCTGCGATGGTGACATCGGCGGCGATATCCACCGGCTGGCGAAGCTGGGCACTGCGGTCAATCGCGCCGCGCGCGACAGCGGGCCTGATCCAGTCAACCGCGCCGTGCAGGAGGCGGGTGTGAGCGGCCAGGTAAGTCTCTATTCGCCCTACGTCACACCAGTACCCCTCTTGCGGCGGCAGGAAGCCATACAGCGGCTTGCCCCGGGCCAGCAAGTCCGGAAAAAGCTGGGTTTCATTCGAGTAAGAAATATTCTGCGGAATGGCGTCCAATACCTGCGGATTCATGGCATAGAAGCCGGAATTGACCGTATTGCGGCCGGTCTCGTCGCGGTCCACCTTCTCCTTGAAGGCCACGACCCGGCCCGCCTCATCGCACTGGATCAGCCCGTAAGCCGAGATGTCATCCACCCGGCGCAGGCAGAAGCTGACATGGGCGGAGTTGTCGAGATGCGCCTGGGCCAGAGCGGCCAGGTCCACGTCATAGATGATGTCGCCATTGCAGGCGAAGAAGGGGCCGTCAATGAGACTAGCGGCGTTTCTGATGGCACCGGCGGTGCCGAGCGGCTCCGGTTCCTCGACGTAGTGGAAGCGCACGCCCCAGCGGCTGCCATCCCCCAGAGCCGTCTTCACCTCCTCAGCCTGGTAGGAGATCGCCATCACCAGATCGGTCACGCCGTGGCGAGCAAAAAGCTCGATCTCATACCATATCAGCGGACGGTTGAGCACAGGCAGCAGGGCCTTGGGGCACTGGTAGGTGAGCGGGCGCAGGCGGGTACCCAGGCCGCCGATGAGTAGGACAGCTTTTGTGATCGGTGATGGCATTGGCGGGTCCATTGTAATGGCAAACTGGTTAGTCCTGCAATTCGAGATGACTCGGACAGCAAGGTCGAGCTACGTAAGCGGCAATCGCAACGACCTCGGGCTGGAAGCCCGAGCCACGCGGCTTGTGAATTGTTGGGGCTAGAGGGACAGTCTCCCATTCCGGGTCTTGGAACAGCTTCTAGCTAGCGGCGACGGCAGTGACTGTGACGCGGCGGGAGCGAGGGCCGTCGAGTTCGGCCAGCATCACCCGCTGCCAGGTGCCCAGCTCCAGCTTGCCGTCACGCACCGGCAAAGTGACGCTGTTGCCCACCAGCGAGGCGCACAGGTGCGCAGCAGCATTATTGTCAATGCGGTCGTGACGCCACTCGCCGCGACCAATGCTGTCAAGCAGGGCGAGCGTGTCTTCGACCAGACCGCTCTCGTTCTCATTGACGTACACGCAGCAGGTACAGTGCGGTACCGAGATGCAGGCCAGGCCGTCGGCTAGGTCCGTACCCGCCAGAGATTCGGCGACCTGGTCGGTAATGTCGGTGATCTGCCGGCGGCGGTCGGTTGATATGACAAAGGTTTTGGCAGGCATACCAGCCTCCTATATCCTGTTGGTGCCGTTTGTAGGGGCGTGATTTATCACGCCCATTAGTCGCGATCATTTCTTGTGACATGCGCACGGCTCTGACACTTGGGGCCGGTGTTCTTTGGGCGCAATGAATTGCGCCCCCTACAACACAACACCCGCCTGGACGACAGGCATCTCTGCCTGTCGCGGCTTTGGACAGCCAAGGATGGCTGTCCTCCAGGTCTTCGGCTGAGGGCGCATGCCATGGCCCCTACTGTCTGGTGGTGGGGCGGAGGGCGGCCAGGCGCAACTGCAGCGACGTGCGACCATTGAACTCGTTGAACTCCGGCGTATAGGCCAGATCAATGCGACAGCCGCGCTCCAGCCACGAGGCCTCTTGCCCCATGCCAAAGCCGATACAGTCAAAGACGCGATGCCCCTCGCCGGCCAACAGCTTCAGATGCGCCTCCTCAGCACCGACGCAGCGGACCTCCACCACCTCGAGATTGGAGGTCATCAGCACCGGCGTAGGATTGCCCTGCCCAAACGGTTCCATGCGCCAGAGACACTCGACGAGCTGCGGCTCGATAGCCTCGATGTCCACCTCGCAATCTATGTTGACAGAGGGCTTGAGCTGCTGCGGGCGCATACAGGCGCGGGCGATCTCATTGAGGCGCTGGCGGAAATCGTCGAAGTTGTCCACGGGTAGAGTGAAGCCGCCGGCCAAGGCGTGGCCGCCGTGGCGGGTGAGCAAGTCGCTGCAGCTTGCCAGAGCCTCGGCGACGTTGAAGCCCTCAATACTGCGGGCGGAGCCGCGGAAGGTATCTTGCTCGCGGCACATCAGGAAGGCCGGTCGGTAAAAGCGGTCCACCACCTTGGAGGCGACGATGCCAACCACGCCAATGTGCCACTTGGCGGAGCCCAGCACGATGACCGGCTCGTTTTCCAGGTCCACCTCCTGGGACACCATGGCCATGGCGTCAGCGAAGATCATGCTCTGCTCGCGCTGGCGGGCGGCATTGTGGGCCTCGAGTTGGACGGCCAGCTTCATCGCCAGGTCGGGGTCGTCGGCGAGCAGCAGGTCAACCGCATCACTGGCGTCGCCCATGCGGCCAACGGCATTGAGCCGGGGCGCAAGGCGATAGGCGATGTCCTGGGTGGTAAGCTCGCCACTAATCTGCGAGATGTTCATCAGGGCCTGCAGGCCCTGCTTGCGGGTGTGGGCCAGCAGTTGCAGGCCGTGCTTGACCATGATGCGGTTGTCGCCCTGGAGCTGAACCACATCAGCCACCGTGCCGATGGCGACCAGGTCGAGGAACGCGCGACGCAGGGATTCGAGCGGCAATTCCAGCAGCGTACAGATGGCCGCGGCGACCTTGTAGGCCAGGCCCACGGCGGCCAGATCGTCGGAAGCAGCCTCGGCATCGTGGCGCTTGGGATCAACGACGATAGTATCGGGCAGCTTCGGGCCGGGCTCGTGGTGGTCAACGACGATGACATCAGCACCCAGGCGCTGGGCCTCGGCGATGGCCTGGTTGTCCGATACGCCGCAATCCACGGCCAGGATCAGCTTTATGCCCTTGCCGATCGCGGCCCGCAGGGCTTCCGAGCTCAGACCGTAGTGCTCGTTGAGGCGGTGGGGAATATAGTAATGCACGTCAGCGCCCAGCTTGTTCAGGAAGCGGACCAGCAGCGCCGTGGCGGTAATGCCGTCGGCGTCGTAATCGCCATGCACCAGCAGCGGCTCGCCGTTGCCGACAGCCAGGACAATGCGCTCGGCGGCGGCCCGCATATCAGGGAGTTCGAAGGGGTCGCGCAGAGAACTGAGATCGGCCTCAAGGAACTGGCGAGCGGCTTGCAGCGTGGTGATACCCCGGGCTCTGAGCACCGCAGCGACCAGAGAATGGACACCGACAGCTCTAGCCAGCTCGATTTCAGCGGCTTCATCACGGGGCTTGAGCTTCCAGATCAGGTCCTTAGTAGGGGCCATTGGGCTGCAAGGCCAACTCCTCCGGAACTGAAAGCGGCGCTGCCCGGAATCCTAGAGCAGTGCCACATTCGACCCTTGTCTCACTGCTGCAGGCTGCGCCGACGGATGCCGGGTACCGGCTTGTTGCCTAGCGACGGCGCTTGGGATGAATATCCACGGCGCATTTGCGGGCATCGGGACAGGCCATTGTCTTGGGCGTGTTTCTGGTGGTATCTTGGTAGTGTCTTATTCGCTTTTCGCGCCAGCCAGTCCTCCAATCGCCTCTGAAATCGCTCCTGAGGGGGTCGGGACCTGTAATCAGGTCGCTCGGGGCGGTGTCTGCGCGCTTGCTCAAGGTCGGCCTCTTCTCATATAATCTCACAAGAGAGGGCCCGGGCCAGCGCGCTGTAGTGATGTCGCCGGAGGTGATGAGATTGGCGTTTTGGCACACCAGGGAGGGGATGAGCCAGCGCCGGATCTACCGCTGGCAGTGGCTCCGCTCGATCATCATCAACAAGTGGGCGATGGGGCTGCCGCATATCAACACAGCGCTGAGGCGGTTTTTGCTCCGGCTCGGGGGCATCAAGATCGGCAAAGGCAGCTTCGTCGGCATGCACGGGTGGTTTGAGGATGTCTATCCCCACCGCATCACCATCGGCGATAATGTCACGATCTCTTTCCAGGTGACCCTGGTGGCTCACGGACCGAAGCGCGATCGGTCGAATATGGACATCGTGATCGAGGATGGCGCATACATTGGCTGTCATGTTACGGTCTTGCCGGGGGTGACGATCGGGAAGAAGGCCGGTGTGGGAGCCGGCTCGGTGGTGACCAAGGATGTGCCGGCGGGCGCTGTGGTAGTCGGAAACCCCGCTCGGATTCTGCGCCAGAAACCTGAGGATTGATACCACGCTGAAGCCGGTGAGATGTGATGAGGCCCTCTGAACTCCTGGAGCTCAAGCAAGCAGAGGTCAACCGCCGGCGGCGGGATCTGCCTACCGTGCAACTGCAGGAGCTAATCGAGCGGATGCAGGAGCCGGCGCGAAGTCTCGCCACTATCCACGGTCATACTGTGGGTATCATCGGCGAGATCCGGCCTCCGGACCATCCGCTGGCGAACCTGTTTGACCCGCGGATCTGGGGCCAGGAGTACGCCGGCGCCGGCTGTGTCGCGGTCGCCGTATGCACTGACACGGTGGCGCACAGCGGCGACAGGTTCCACTGCCGGCGGGCGCGCAAGTATATGCCCCTGCCGATCCTGCGCCTCGACTATGTGATTGATGAGTATCAGCTCCACGAATCGCGGGCACTGCAGGCCGATGCGGTGACGATTGCGGAGACCTTCCTGGCCGACGGGCAGATTACGCATATGATTTCGGTCTGCGAGGACCTGGCGATCAGCCCGGTGGTCATGACCGATAACTGCGACGGGGTCGAGCGGGCCGTGGAGCTGGGTGCGAAGTACGTGCTGGCGATGCCGCTGTTGTGGGACTATACAGCGTCGGTGCCAGCGGATGAATTGGCGCGCATGGCGGACGGCTTGCCCCAGCAGGCGCGTTTGATCGCGTTTGTCCCGGAGCTGACGTACCAAGCGGTGGCGGAGCTGGGGGAACTGGGTGTCAATGCGGTACTGGGCGCGCCCTCATCCTATGACCCCGCGGAGGCCGCCATTATGATCAGGCAGTTGAACGAAATACCGCGCCGCGGCGGGCAGTAGTAACTGCGGAAAGAGGGTGGGACAGATGGACAGGTCACCGGAGGAGTTGCTGGCGCTGATTGACCACGCGGTGCTGAGGCCCGACTGCATCCGAGACGACATCATCGCGGCGTGCGAGATCGGCAAAAAGTACCGCCTGAGTAGCATCTGCGTACCGCCGGCATGGGTGCAACTGGCCCTGCACCAGCTTGCCGATGCGCCGACGCCGGTGAGCTCGGTGGTCGGCTTCCCGTTCGGCTTCGCGATGGCGGATACCAAGGCCCAGGAGGCTGGGGCCCTGATCGAGGCCGGCTGCGCCGAGTTGGACATGGTCATCAACATCCCGGCTCTACGCTCGCGCCAGTATTACAACGTCAGAGCCGACATCACGGCGGTGGCGCGGAGCATGAACGCCAGCGCCGAGGGGCCGCTGCTGAAGGTGATCCTGGAGACCTGCTATCTTGATGAGGAGGAGATTGGCCACGGGATTGTAGCAGCCGTCAAAGGCGGGGCGCAGTTCGTCAAGACCTCCACCGGTTTCGGTCCGCACGGGGCGACTGTCGAGCATGTGGCGCTGCTGCGGCGACTGGCACCACCGGAGATGGGCGTGAAGGCCGCCGGTGGTATCCGCACCCTGGCTGATATGCAGGCGATGCTGGACGCGGGGGCCAACCGCATCGGCACCAGCGCCACCACCACGATCATCGCCGAATTGGGCATCTGAGGCATTCATGGCAACCTACTCGACCCTGGGGATTACGCTGCTGGTCCACAAATACAAGGGCACCGGCCGGGTCGTCAGCTTCTACACGCCGACCCGGGGCAAGGTGGAGGCGGTGGCCCAAGGCATCGGACGCCCTAGCAGCAAGCTGGCCGGCGCGGTGGAGCTGTTCGCGCTGTCGAAGCTGATGCTGGCCGAGGGCCGCGACCTCGACCGCCTGACCCAGGCCGAAGTCATCGAGGCTCATTACCCGCTGCGCCAGGACCTGACCCGTCTGGCCTATGCGTCCTATGTCGCGGAGTTGACCGCCAAGACCTCCGAGCCCGGCCACCCACTGCCGGGACTGTTTGAGCGGCTGGCGGGCACCTACTCGGCCCTGTGTGAGGCTGCCGAGCCGGAGCTGGTCTTGTGGTCGTATCTGATGGGGCTTTTCGCGGCGCACGGCTTAGCGCCGGACCTGGAGGCATGCTGCCGGTGCCGAGCCACCCTGAAGGGGGACGCGTGGTACGTGCCGGCCGACGCCGGGCTGGTGTGCGCCGACTGCCGGCCGGGGGCGAACGGTATTCTGATAAGTGCGGAGGCGCGGGCGGCCGGGCGCAGCCTCCAGCGCATGGCGCCGGCCAAACTGGGCCGGATTAGCCTCGGTGATGAAGCTCGCGGGCAACTCCGCCGCCTGATTGACGCCCACACCGACCACCAGTTCGGCTTGGAAACCAAGAGCCGCAAGTTCATCAGGCAGCTTGGCGGCACCGACCCGCAAATCTGAGGCGAACTGACGGACCGCCGGTCCGTCATAATCCTGGAGATGGGCTATGACCAACGAAGAGGTTGCGCAGGAATTGGAGCAGATCGCCGATCTGCTGGAGATCGCCGATGCCAACGTCTTTCGGGTGCGCAGCTTCCGGCGGGCCGTGGAGAGCATTGCGGAGCTGCCGGAGGAGGTCGGGGTGCTGGTAGCCGAGGAGCGGCTGACCGAGGTGCCCGGCATCGGTAAGGGCATCGCCAAGATCATCGAGCAGCTTCTCGCCACCGGCACCGCCGAGGAAAAGGAGGCGCTGCTGGCAGAGTACCCGGAGAGTCTGTTGGAGATGCTCAAGATCTCCGGCTTTGGGCCGCGCAAGGCGGCAGGGGTGTTCCGCGAGCTGGGGATCAGCACGGTTGATGAACTGGAACAGGCCGCCGCGGCCGGCCGGCTGCAGGACCTACCCGGCATGGGTGCCAAGACCGAGGAGAATATCCTCAAGTCCATAGACGCCTACCGCGAGGGCCAACAGCGGGCCTTGCTGGGGGAGATTCTGCCGGTGGCCGAGGACTTGGTGGCGAGGCTCCGCGAGCATCCGGAGGTGATTCACGCGGAGTTCGCCGGCAGCACTCGGCGGCATCGCGAAACGGTGGGCGATCTCGATCTGCTGGCTACCTCGGCGCATCCGGCGCAGGTGTGCGAATGGTTCGCCGGGCTGGAGGTGCTCGAGGAGCTGACAATGGCCGGTGACACCAAGGTAAGCGGGCGGCTGAGTGGAGGCCGCCAGGTGGATTTGCGGGTGGTGGCCGGGGAGTCCTTCGGCGCGGCCCTGCAGTACTTCACCGGCTCGCAGCAGCATAATATCCGCCTGCGCGAGCGCGCCCAGAGAATGGCCCTGACCGTCAACGAGTATGGCGTATTCACAGCCGAGAACGAAGAGAAGGGCGAGATGATCGCCGGGGCCACTGAAGAGGACGTGTACGCCGCGCTGGACTTGCCGTGGATACCTCCGGAGCTGCGCGAGGACCGTGGCGAGATCGCCGCCGCCGAGGCCGGTCAGCTCCCCGAACTCATCGAGCTTGGCGACATCCGCTGCGACCTGCAGATGCACTCACACTACAGCGACGGCCACGCTAGCGTCGAGGCTATGGTGCGAGTGTGCATGGAGCTGGGTTATACCCATGTTGGCATTACCGATCACTCACAGGCGCTGAGTGTGGCCAATGGAATGGATGCCGAGCGGGTCAGGGCCCAGCATGAGGAAATCGCCAAGCTGAATGAGAAGCTCAACCAGGAAGGCAGCAAGTTCAGGGTGCTGCAGGGGATTGAGGCGGATATACTCTCGGACGGTTCGGTTGATGTGCCGGAGGGGACCTTCGAGCTGGTCGATTACGTAATCGGGGCCCTGCACCAGGGCTTCTCCGCCGATGCTGACAAGATCACCGCGCGGATGGTGGCGGCGGTGAACTCCGGCCTGATAGACATCGTCGCCCACCCCACCGGCCGGGTCCTGCTGGCCCGCCAGCCGTATGGCCTGCATCTGGACCAGCTCATCGCGGCCTGTGCCGAAAACGACGTTGCGCTGGAGATCAATGCCTCCCCGCAGCGGCTGGACCTGGACGACAGCCACGCGCGGTTCGCCGTGCAGCAGGGCTGCCGGCTGTCCATAAATACCGATGCGCATAGCCCCGACAGCCTCACCGATATGCGCTATGGGGTGATGCAGGCGCGGCGCGGCTGGGTCGAGGCCGGTACGGTCATCAATACGTGGTCGCTGCGCAAGCTAAGAAGCTGGCTGAAACGGCGGCCCAACAGCTCGGATTCTTGAGCTACGGCATTGCGGGGGAACCACTTTTTGCAAAAAGTGGTTCCCTCACCCACTCCAAAGGAGTGGGTACCCGCCCTCCACAAAAACTCTTGTAAAGGTTATGAAGGGGCGACGCATAGTCGGTCGGCAGGTAGCGATTTCCGAGTAACATACTCGACACTCTAACGGCCCCCTGGGCCGAAGGGACGGCCGACAATGGCCGAACAAGGCAGAGAATACTGGTTCCACGTTGTCATCGCCATTCTGGCTCTGGCCTGGGCGCTTAATGTCTGGACGCCGGTGCTGTTGATGCGGCCGATGTGGGAGGGCAACCGCCAGTTCGCCGAGCTTGAGAACCCGGAAGCCGAGCCGCCTGCCCCAAAGCGGCCTCCCAGCATTTTCCTGCCGATGCTGGCGGCTCTGGCGGCCCTGGCTGCCTTCGGTTTAGGTGTCTGGCAGATGTATGAGACGGAAGAGGTCGGCGGCCGGTGGCTGTGGGCTACCGCGGTCGCAGCCGTGGCGTTTTTCTTCGGCCTGATGATGCTGGTGATCGTGATGCAAGCCGGCCACCGCTATGCCGAGCAGTACCTGGTGCTGTTGATGTAAGTTGCCTCCGCGCTGATTTGGTATCCGGAGGTAGCGATGCTCTCCGTCGGGAAGTCTCTCTCGGCACTGCTGTTGATGGGGTGAGGGGACTATCACATGGCCCGAACTGGAGTCTTTGGAGAATTGTCAGCCCTCTCAATATGGAAGCGGTTTCAGAACTTAGTTTCCCAGGACGCGCGGGGTGGCAAGGCGCTGTTTCTGGCCTTCAGGGGACAGTCCGCCATCCGAGCGACCTCGGGCTGGAAGCTGACAATTGACCCACGGCGGACCCGCTCCTGCGGGGCGGGTGCCCGTAGGTACCCGCATTCTCACCTGACCTGCGCCAAGCGCAGGTTAGGCCGAGCTACACGTTTGATGACTAGTGTGGACTAGGTACGCAGGAATGGAGCCTCGGCAATGACCTCCAGAGAGCGCCTGATGACGGCCTTTGGATGTAGTACGCCCGACCGGGTGCCGGTCGCGCCGTTTGGCATGGGGGCCCTCGACCACGACTCCGCGATCGCCGATGAGCTAATCCGCAAGACCGATTTCATCGCCAGCAGCGGCGGGGCGGGCATATCGTTTCTGGGCGCGGTGGCGCAGGTGGAAGCCCATAGCGAAGGCAACCGCACCATCACCACCATCCAGACCCCGCATGGGCCGCTGCGGCGCGTGGTCACCAGAACCGACATTACCTCGGCAACCACCGAGTTCCCATGCTGCACCGCCGATGATGTGGAGAAACTGCTAGCCATCCCCTACCAGCCGGCCAAGCCCGACCCTAGCGGCTTCAATGCCTGGAAGGACCGCGTCGGGGACGAAGGGGTAGTGCTGGCCGGCTGTATAGACCCGATCTGCGTGCCGGCCGAGTTCTTCTCGCCCGAAGACTTCTGTCTGCTGTGGATTGACGCGCCCGAGGCCATGAAAGCGCTGGTGGAGGTCGCCACGGTGCGGATTCTGGAGTCGCTTGAGAGCGCCTGTGAGGCCGGCTTCGATGCCTTCAGGATCGTCGGCGGTGAATACGCATCCACGCAGCTGGGGCCGAAGGCGTTCGCGGAGCTGGTGGTCAAGCCGGACCGGCAGATGTGTGAGGTGATGCACCAGTACGGCGCCTTGGCCTACAACCATAACCACGGGCCGCTGATGGGCTATCTGGACATGCTTATCGAGATCGGGATGGACGCCTGCGACTGCTTTGAGGCGGCACCGTGGGGTGACACCGACCTGCCCCAGGCCAAAGCGCGGCTGCAGGGGAAGGTGTGTATCGTCGGCAACCTCGATGACATGGAGGTAATTGACAAGCTCGACGAGGCCAGCGTGCGCCGGATAGCCCGCCAGCGCATCGAGGAGGCGGGTCCCGACGGCTTCGTCTTGGGAGGCACCGCCTCCGGCACCTACACTGAAAAGGCCGCCCGCAACTTCATGGCAATGGCCGAAGTCAGCAAGGAGATGGCTAATGCCTAGCGGTCCGGTCAAGCTTGAGCAAAGCAGTCCTGTACCCGATACTCAGAAGCGAGGGGACAACCCGGCACCGTGACGCCGGCAAGCTGCGTGGGCATCACCGCAACTCGGTCCTAATACAATCCGGCTGTATCGCACAGCGAAAGTGAGCGAGGTCCCTATGGCAGAAACAGGTCTTGGTTTTGACACGTTGATGAATGATCCTTCGGGGAGAATAGCTGCAGCCATGGCTGCCGGCCGCGACTTTCTGTCCGAGACCGCGACATCCGGGCTGCTGGGCAAAGTAGGGGCGGCCATAGATGTCGTGCCCGCCGCGCAGTACCCAGACAAGCGCTGGTTCCAGAAATCCTATGGCCGCGGCGTCACCGATGCACCCGAGGACCTGCTCGTCGGCAAGGGCCTGTTCTACCTGACCGAGCAGCGGCAGCTCTTCCTGGACTGTACCGCCGGCCATTACCAGATGACATGGGGGTACGAACAACCGGACCTGACGGCTCTCTTGCTGGACGGCATACAGCGCGGCATCGTCTGGGACGATCACAGTAATATCCCCTCAGCGCCGGTCAAGCAGCTTGCGGCCAAGCTCATAGAATTGGCTAATCCGGGAGCCGACCTGGCTGCTCTGCAGCAGGATGACGAGCGGCTCAACACTGTGCTCACAGGCTGTGCGACCGGCAGCGTCGCTTGCGCAGCGGGAATGAAGATTCAGCTATTGTATTACGAGCAGAATAAATCGAGCCATGGCGCGCCGGTGTTTGTCACGCTGGACGGCAACTATCATGGCAGCGATGTGTTCGGTCAGTATCTGCGCGGGATGTGGCCGCAGTATTTTGCCAATGTCGAGGTCGTCATGGTGCAGCCCAACGATGGCGATGAGCTGGAGGGGGTCTTTGCCCAGTACGGCGAGCGCATAGCGGGCTTCTGGGCCGAGCCGGTGATGATGAATCGCGAGGCGATCCTCCTGCAGCCCTGGTACCTGCAACTCGCCCGCCGCCTGTGTGATGAGACGGGCGCGCTGATGGCTATTGACGAGATTCAGAGTTGCTTCTGGTTCCCCGAGCTGTTCATTTTTCACCGCTTCGCCATCGAGCCGGACCTGCTGGTCTTGGGCAAAGGCATGACGGCCGGCTTTCATCCGCTGGCGGCGCTGGTCTATCGGGGCAAGCTCGATATTCTGGAGCAGTATGACGCGATCAGCACCAACGGCAATGCCGCACTGCCCGCCTACCTGGCCCTGGGCAATATCGCCCTCATCAAGCGCGAGGCGCAAGGTATCGCGCGGGCCGGGGAGCACTATCACGATAAAATGGTAGAGCTGGCCGAGCAGTTTCCCCGGCTGCTGGCTGAGGCGCGGGGAGTTGCGCACATGACGGGACTGAAGTTCCATCGCGTGGATGATGCCCTGGCCTTCCACCGTGCCGCCGTAGCCAGCGGTCTGTGGGTGCGAGTACATGCCTACCACGCAGGCCATAGCACCATTTTGAGCAAGTTCGCCCTGCCCTTGAGCGAGCCGGTGGCCGACTATGCCACAGAGCGCTTCGCCGAGTTACTTGGAGGTCTTTAGGCAGGGCGTGGGCTGCAGGCGTCCGGCTTGCCCATAATCGAGCCGTGGAAAGGAATGAGCAGAAGTGGCGGATAATGAGGAAAGGTCAGACGAAGAGCGCACCACACCGCCCGGTTCGTTCAAGAGCTTCTGGCTGCACCATAATCTGTGGGCCTATGCGCTGATATTCGCCGTTATAGTCATATACGCCCTCTTGCAGTCGAGACTCGAGAAAGGTCCCGAACGTGTGCCGGAGGCTGAGCCGTCAGTGGCTGCCGATAGCGGCGATGTGGGTCCGGCCACTGAGCCGGAAATGGACTTCGACGGGGCGGTTGACACTGAAGCGCCGGCCGCAACGGGCCAAGACCCGATCGGCAAGCAAACGGCGGATGCGGCTGTCATCCACACCTCGATGGGGGACATCACGGTCAAGCTCTATAAGGAGGACGCCCCTCGGACCGTGGCAAATCTGGTCACTCTGGCCGAACAAGGCTTTTACGATGGCCTGACTTTTCACCGGGTGATTAAGGAATTCATGATTCAAGCCGGCTGTCCCAAAGGCGACGGCACCGGCGGGCCCGGATATACCTTTGAGGATGAGATCAACGACCATAAGCTCGGCGCCGGCACGCTGGCTATGGCTAACGCCGGTCCCAATACCAACGGCAGTCAGTTCTTCATCGTCACCGAGAAGCCGCAGCCCCATCTGGATGGCAAGCACACCGTCTTCGGGGAGGTCACAGCGGGTATGGACGTGGTGCGGAAGATAGCCGCAGTACCCACGGGAGCCAGGGACAAGCCGCTGGCGCCGGTGACAATTAAGACGATTGAGATCAAGTGATCGGTTGTTTGGGTCGGCATTTCTGGGTATGGTCTGCTAACCGCCTATGAGTACTGAGAATGAGAAAGCGTCGTCTCGGCGTGGCGTGGGGCGCACGATTGTCCGGTTTTTCCGGGCGGTGGTGACGGCAGTTCGGCGCCACGGCAGTAGCGGCTCGCCGTTGATGGCCGCGGCGATTGCCTTCTACTCGGTCATCTGCCTGGGGCCGCTGGGGATACTGCTGTCGGCGGTCTTGGAGGTGCTCTTCGGCAAGGGCACCTACGCATGGGTCGAAGGCGCGCTCAACCAGTTCGATACCACCGCCGTCGAGCAGGTGATGCCGCAGGTCAAGGGTCTGCTGCAGGGGCCGGACCTGTTCGTCAGCGGGCCGCTGAGTGCGCTGGTGCTGATATGGGCGGGCCTGCGGCTGTTTGAGACGGTGGAGCGGAGTTTGACCGAAATCTGGCCGGGCAAGATCCTGCGCGGGATTCTCGGTCGCAAGCTGATCTCTCTGGCGATGATGGCTGTGGCCGGAGCTCTGCTGACCCTGTTCGTGCTTGCCAACGCCTTCTTCGCGCGATTGCACGGACTGCTGCAACAGGCGGAGTTGAGGTTCCCGGAGATTGACGCGCAGATGGTGATGCAGGCGCAGCCGGACATCATGGTGGTGCTGGGCTTTCTGCTGTCGCTGCTGGCGTTCAGTCTGCTGTATAAGTACATGCCGGTGCAGCGAGTGCCGAAGCGGGCGGCGCTGGCGGGCGCGCTGTGTGCCGCGGTCCTGTGGCAGGCGGCCTCGGGCATATTTACCTATCTACTGAGACTGCCGACGTACAACAACGCGATGTATGGGGGTCTGGCGGGGGTCGTGGTGTTTTCGATGTGGACGTTTTTGGGCGCGCAGGTGCTGCTGTTCGGGGCGCATTTTGCGGCTGCCTTCAACGAAATCGTCCTCGGAGTAAAAACCCCGGAGCAGAAGGCCGCCGACCAGGGAACTCCGTCAGAGGCCTAGAGGCCTGGCCGAAAAGTGTTTTGCCCGGGAAGGCGACGGCGCTACACGTGTGTCAGGCACCGATATGGCAAGGCCTGGCCGTTGCTCGCCGCGATATTGGGTGTTTTCGGCCGGGGCTCTAGCCTAGATTATTCGTGAAGGAATTTGGGAGTTGAGCGAAATGGGCTGCGAATGGTCTCTAGACCTAGATGGCCCATGCGTCTGGAGTGCCCCCCAAATGACGCGCTGTCATTTCCCGTAGGCCAGGCTTTCCAGCCTGGCGCAAGCTCAACCGCAAAGGCGTCGGGCTAGAAAGCCCGACCTACGCGTTGATGAATGATCGGACCTGAGGCAAGCCTTTATTTATTGGCGGAGGACGGGGTTTTGAGCGCGCGAGAGATTACGAAGGTGGCTACCAGGGCCATCGCCGCGCCATAGTAGAACGGAGCGCCGCCGCATCCCAGCCGGTCCCACAGTGCGCCGCCGATGACACTGGCAACCAGCAGTCCGGCACCCTCGCAGGCATGAAATACGCCCAGCCCCAGGCCGCGCCGGTCGGTGCGGCTGAGAGTGGAGGCGACGCCGCGTGCTGCAGCGCCGATGGCCCCCAGTTGCATGCCATAGACCACGAACCAAAGCGGCATCAGATACGGCTCAGCGAACAACCCAAGGCCCAGACATACCACGGCATGTATCAGGTATGCCAGCATCAGCGCCGCTCGCGCTCCCAGCCTGTCAAGTAGTACTCCCGCCGGATATGCCACTGCCGCGTACACGACATTGTGTAGCAAGTAGAGAGCCGGAACCAGAGCCGGAGCAACACCCACGTCCTGAGCGCGCAGCAAGAAGAAGGCGTAGGAGAAATTGCCCGCAGAAAAGAGCGTATGGGCGACCAGAAACAGAACGAAGGAGCCGGGTAGCTCGGCGGTGGCATGAGCTTGCCGAGGCGAGGACCTGGCCTGCTTGTCGCTGATGCCGAAAGCGAGGCTGAAGGCTGCCAGAACACCGGCGACCGTGACGAGCAGGAAGACCGCGCGGTAGTCGCCGGCGAAATATTGCAGCAGCAAGATCCCCAGGAGAGTCCCAACTATCGCCCCGGCAGTGTCCATGGCCCGGTGGAATCCAAAGGCATGCCCGCGGCTTTCAGGGGCTGTCGAATCGGCGATCAGGGCGTCGCGCGCCGAAGTGCGGATGCCCTTGCCGGTACGGTCGGCCACCCGCACCGCCAGCACGTGCCAGCCTAGCTGGGCCAGCGCCAACAGCGGCTTGCTCATGGTTGACAGCACATAGCCGGCCAGCACCAGCGGCTTGCGCCTGCCGATGCGGTCGGAGAACCACCCCGACGCGATCTTGAGCAGGCTGGCAGTCGCGTCTGCCAGGCCCTCGATAATGCCGATGAAGCCCTTGCGCAGGCCAAGGACATTGGCCATGAACTGGGGTAACAGCGCGAGGATGGCTTCGCTGTGAACGTCGGTGAGGAAACTGACGACGCTCAGGATGATAACGTTGCGGTTAAGCCAACGGTTGGGGTCCGGATGGGGTTCGGTATCCGTGCGCCCGGCCTCCCGGGAGATGCTGTTGCGGGACTATTCGGTCTCGCCCAGCAGCCTCTTGATGGTCTCTTCCAGTTGTTCGAGGGTCATGTCCATGCCCATCCTGGCGGCGATGCGGCCCTCGCCATCAACAATAACCGTCTGCGGTATCGGCAGGATCTGCTTGCCGGGGAAGAGCTTCTGATTTTCTGCCTCGCCGACCATGGCGATGGGTATCGTCAGGTCCTGCTGCTGCAACCAGCCCTGGACCATTGCCACATCGGGGTCTTCGGCGAGCGCCCAGATCTCCACACCCTTGCCGCCATAGGCCTCATAGATCGCCTGCATCTTGGGGAGCTTCTCGACGCATGGCTTGCAGTAAGTGGCCCAGAAGTATAGCACCACCAGCTTGCCGCGAGCGTTGGCGAGGCTGAGAGTATTGCCCTCCAGGTCGGCCAGCACTAGGTCGGGTGCCATCTCCGGCGGGTCGGCGGCACGATGCTCCACGCCGCCCGCAGGAGGCTTAGGCGGGTTCTCGGCTGTGCCCGGATGAGAGCATCCGTGCATCCCTAGAACCCCGACTAGTATGATGACAAGAATGAGCAGTGAAGGTAGCCGTCGCATCGTCGTCTCCTTAGGTATTGGGCGGCTCAGTCGCCGGTGTGGCCGAAGCCGCCGGGGCCGCGGGCGGTCTGGTCAAGTTGCTCCTGCACCTGCCAGGTGACGCGGCTGACCGGGGCCACCAGCATCTGGGCGATTCGCTGGCCGCGCTCGATGGTCACCGGCTCCTGACCGAGGTTGGCCAGGATCACCTGCACCTGACCGCGATAGTCGGCGTCAATGGTGCCCGGGGAGTTGAGCACCGCCAGGCCCTGCTTGAGCGCCAGTCCACTGCGCGGCCTGATCTGCGCCTCGTAGCCGGGGGGTAGGCCGAGGTATATGCCGGTCGGTATCAGCCGGCGCTCGCCCGGCTGCAGGACAATGGCCTCGACTAGCGCCGCCTGCAGGTCCATGCCCGCTGCCAGCTCGGTGGCATACTCGGGCACGCCCAACTCCCGCCCCTCCGGGGTGAAGGCAATGGCTACAGTCACTCGGTCCGGTTCTGACAAGTCGGGCTACCCTCCACGCGAACGGATTCGGAGCAGGCAAAGTGCCGGCTCACCCGTCCGTGATTATAGCAACGGCGGCGGCGACTTGCAAATATGCGCCTACGTGGTACAATCATCGGGCAAACCAAGTCGCACAGAACAGACCGATGAGAGGAGTGAGCGCGATGGCGGAAATCTCTGTAAGGTACTTCGAGCAGGCCGGGGCGGTCAACACCGAGGCAACCCTGCAAGCGGCCAAGCAGCGCGCCGACGAGCTCGGCATCAGGCAGGTCGTCGTGGCCACCAGCAGCGGCAAGACGGCGCTGCAGGCTGCCGAGATGATGCCGGAGATGGACACGATTGTGGGAGTCACGCTGCAGGCCGGGCTGTGGGAGATCTATACCGGTCCGGACCCCGAAATCGTCGCCCAGGCCGCGGCCAAAGGCGTCCAGTTCTTCACCGGCATTCACACCTTCATGGGCGCGGTCGCCAGCGCGATCCAGAATGAGTTCGGCGGCCTGCCGCCTGAGGAGCTGATCGCCCGAACCTACTACACGATCTCACAGGGCACCAAGGTCGCGGTTGAGTGTATGATTATGGCCGCCGATGCCGGGCTGCTGGACATGGACCAGGATGTCATTTCCATCGCCGGCACCAACGGCGGAGCCGATACCGCCTTGGTGGTCAAGCCCACCTTCAGCAACAAGTTCTTCCAGTGCCGGGTGCGCGAGTTCTTGGCGTTGCCCAGGACCGATGCCGGGGAGTAGCCATCCCCACACGTCACTATCAGGGAGTGATCAGCTTGGCGCTAGTGTCAGTCCACTACTTCGAGAAGCCGGGGCCGGCCAATACCGAGACGACCCTGCAAGCCGCTCAAGAGCGCGCGGCGGAGTTGGGGATCAGGCAACTGGTGCTGGCCTCCAACACCGGCAAGACCGCCCTGGCCGCCGCCGAGATGATACCGGAGCTGGAACGGATCATCGGCGTTACCGAGGCTGCCGGGTGGTGGGATGTGGATACGCCGCCGGACCCGGAGATAATCGCGCAAGCTCAGGCGCAGGGCGTCAAATTCGTCACGGGCACGCACGGGCTGATGGGCGCGGTGTCTTGGGCGATTCAGGAATCGTTCGGCGGCCTGCCTCCGGCGGAGCTGATCGCGCGGACCTATTTCACACTCTCGCGGGGCACCAAAGTCGCAGTCGAATGCCTGCTGATGGCCGCCGATGCCGGGCTGCTGTGGATGGCGGAAGATGCCATAGCCATCGCCGGCACCGGCAAGGGTGCGGATACGGCGATGGTCGTGAAACCCGCCTTCAGCAACCGGTTCTTCGACCTGCGGATACGCGAGTTTCTGGCAATGCCCAGAGGCTGAGGGGGATCAGGGCTGGGCGAACTGTGGTAGTGCGAGAATGACCTCAACCGCGCAGGCGAGGTCCTCGCAGATGTAGTCGGGCGGAATGGTGCAGCGGCTGAGGTGATCGGCTACTTGGTCCTGCTCCTCACCCTCACCCCCGGCCCCTCTCCCGGGGGGAGAGGGGGGCACGACTCCACGGCCGGCGGGCGATTCTGCTGCCGGGGCGGACGTATCGTCGTTTTCCCTTTCCCCTCTCCCTACGGGAGCGGGGTTAGGGGTGAGGGCTGCCGTAAGCTGCGCTAGGACTGCAGGCAAGTTGCTCAGAACTTCATCATTTGTGAAGCACAGGACTGTCAACCCGCAGTTCTCCAGTTCATGCCGACGGATCTCGTCATATTCTCGGGTCTTGGCATGGATTCCGCCCTCAATCTCTACCACCAAGGCTTCCTCCTCGGAGTAGAAATCGGCGACATACCTCCCCAAGGGGTGCTGCCGGCGGAATTTAGTCCCAAGTACCCTACGGTCGCGTAGATATTCCCAGAGCCTTGTCTCCGCAGGTGTGCTGTCGGCGCGAAGCTGGCGGCAGAGTTGGGTCATGTATTTGGGCTTGTGCGCCTTTTCGACCAGCCTATCTGTTGGTAGCCAACGCCTACCCTCACCCCCGGCCCCTCTCCCGGGGGGAGAGGGGGGCACGACTCCACGGCCGGCGGGCGATTCTGCTGCCTGGGCGGAGGTATCGTCGTTTTCCCTTTCCCCTCTCCCTAGGGGAGCGGGGTTAGGGGTGAGGGGTCTGGCCGGCAGTTCTCTTCGCGTGGTTAGGAAGATACTGCCGCAGCCCGCTGCGTGGGCCGCGTTGATGTCACCACAACTATCGCCGACGAGTACCGAGCTTGGCAGATCAAGGCCGTACTTGGCCGCGGCTGTCAGCAGTTGCCCCGGCCCCGGCTTGCGGCAATAGCAGCCCTCGTCGGGCCGGTGCGGGCAGTACTCCACCCCGTGAATCAGGCCGCCCGCCTTAGCGACCTCCAGGCGCATCCGGGTGAATATGTCAAGCAGCGTCCGCTCCGCGAAGTAGCCCCGGCCCACCCCGGACTGGTTGGATACCACATACACCTCCACACCGTGCTGGTGCAGCCGCCGGAGGGCCGCCAACGCCTCAGGCCGGAAGTGGAACTCAGCCCAGCTCTTCACATAATCGTAGCTGTCCCGGTTGATGACACCGTCTCTATCCAGGAAGACCGCCGGCTGGTTACGCAAGGTCGTGCTCCTCAAACTCAGCGCTGCTGGTGCGATATTGACATCTTAACCGCTCGCACTTATCTTGGCAAATGGTGCGGGGATTGGCTTATACTGTCTAGACGTTGGAGTGCCGGCTTGCCAGGGCCAAGAAGGCCGCAAGCAGAATGAACCTCTCGCGGGCTGGAAGCTGAGCACGGAAAAAGCTGGGCTTTTCCCGTGCTCCCCTGAGCTTTTCAGTAAACAGAAAACCTCAGGCCGCGCTACGCGTTTTGTGGAGCGGCGGCTTGCCAGGGCTGAAAACGCCATACAGGGCGAATAGCCGGCACGCTTAACAACTACTAATCTATGGGGACCTGCCTGATATGACCATCGCAGAGTTTCAGAAGCTCATTGAGGATATATACTACGACAAAGACAGCGCTCGCGGGATGGCGGCGACCTTCATGTGGTTCGTGGAGGAGGTGGGCGAGCTTTCGCAGGCCTTGCGCTCGGGTTCGCAGGAGCAACTCCGCGAGGAGTTCGCCGATGTGGCCGCGTGGCTGGCCACTCTCGCCTCGATTGCCGGCGTGGACCTCCAGGAGGCGGTGACGGCCAAGTACAGCGGCGGCTGCCCCAAGTGTGGCGCAACTCCCTGCGAGTGTGGAGATGGTTAGCCGGTGCCCCGGGTGATGGTCGCAGTCAGCGGAGGAGTTGATTCGGCGGTCGCGGCGCTGCTGCTCAAACAGCAGGGCCACGAGATCTGTGGTGTGACGATCCAGACGATGCCTGCTGCCGCCGCTGAACCCGTGTGGGAAGATGCCCTCGACCACGCCAGGCAAATCTGCGCTCGCTTGGGTATCCCGCATCAGACAGTTGATGCTTCCGCCGAGTTCTCCGCTCGGGTGATAAACCATTTTGTGAGTGAATATGCCGTCGGCCGCACTCCGAATCCGTGTGTGGTGTGCAACCCGGCGATCAAATGGGGCTGTCTGCTCGACCACGCCGCTGCCCAGGGCTATGAGTATCTGGCGACCGGCCATTACGCCCGCATCGAGGCCTCCGCCGGGCGTTACCGGCTGCTGCGCGGCCAGGACCCGGATAAGGACCAGTCTTACATGCTCTATCGCCTCAGCCAAGAGCAGCTTGCCCGGACGCTGTTGCCACTTGGGGAGCACGCCAAGCATGAGGTGCGGGAACTTGCCGAGGCCAACGATCTACCGGTGGCCGCCAGGCCGGAGAGCCAGGACCTATGCTTCATCGCCTCCGAGAAGCATACCGACTTTCTGCGCGACAGAATTGACTTCTCGCCAGGCCCGATAGTTGACGTGGCGGGCAATAACCTGGGCGAGCATCAGGGCTTGGCCGCCTACACCGTCGGCCAGCGCAAGGGTCTGGGGATCGCCGCTGCTGAGCCGCTCTATGTGATCCGCAAGGATATGGCGAACAATGCTCTGATCGTTGGCCCGCGTGAGGCTGCCTTCGTCAGGACCTGCCGCCTCAGCCAGCTCAATTGGGTGTCAGTGCCACCGCCGGACTACGGCTGCGAAGTCGCCGGCCAACTGGAGGTGCGCTACCGCAGCAGTCCGGTGGAGGCTGTGCTCAAAGTGGTCGGGAGGAAAGCAGTAGCCAGGCTGGAGAGTCCCCGGGTCTGCGCGCCGGGCCAGTCAGCAGTGTTGTACGACGGTGAGGTGCTGCTGGGCGGCGGGGTCATCGAGCCGGATTGAGGCCGAATTCACTTCCGGGAGAGCAAGGAAGCACAATGGATCGAGCTTTTGATGTCTGCGCGCTGGGTTGTGTATGCTGGGACCTGCTGGGGATCGTGGAGTCCTACCCCGCTCTGGATGAGAAGGTGCCGCTGCTTGAGTTCACTCAGCACGGCGGCGGCCGGGCCGGTACAGCCGCTGCCGCAGTCGCCGCGCTGGGTGGTCAGGTTGCCGTTTTCGGGCGTATCGGCGACGACCGGTTCGGCGAATACATCCTGGAGGAATTCGCGATCAGCGGCGTCAATACCGACGGGTTGGAGATAATGCCCAGCGAGCAGTCGCAGTTCGCCTTCTGTGTGGCCCATCGCCGGAGCGGCCAGCGCACTATCTTCTACAAGCACGGCTCAATGCCCAGAATCGGCGCCGATGATATTGACCTGGAGGCCCTGACCGACTGCCGCTGCCTGCTGATCGATTCGCACCACCCGGGCGCTGCCATCGCCGGTGCCGAAGCCGCCAGAGCGAAGGGGGTGCCGGTGGTGCTGGATGCCGAAAGGCCGGAGCCGCAGCTCGAGGAGCTGTTGGCGACCAGCGATTACCCGATCGTGCCTGCCGGACTGGTCGAGGCGCTTGGGGCAGGCGATGAGAGCATCGGACGCCGCCAAATGCTGAAACACGCTCCAACAGCCCTGGTCGTCACCCGTGGGGCGGAGGGCGCCGAGGTATATCAGGGGCAGGAGAGCTTCCACCAGCCGGCGTTCTTGCTGCCGGAGGTGGTAGATACGACCGGCGCGGGGGATGTATTTCACGGGGCGTTTGCTTACGGCGTGGCGCTCGGGTACGACCTGGGCCGAGGCACGGCGTTTGCTTCAGCAGCCGCGGCACTGAGCACCACTGCCTTAGGTGGTCGCGGCCACCTGCCGTCCCTGGCCGAGGTCGAAGCGCTTGTGGAGGGAAATCGCGACTTGCCTGTGCGTTAACCGGATAGCTAGGACATGGCGATGAAGGCGAAGAATCTGCTATAATCTGTGGAGTTGCTGACACAGAGCGGACGGGGAGGCTCATGACATGAATACGGAGCAACTACTGAAGACAAGGCGAGCCGACATCCTGCGCATTGCGGCCCGCCACGGCGCGCGCAACGTTCGCGTCTTCGGCTCCACTGCCCGTCGCGAAGCAGGGCCAGAGAGCGACATTGACCTGCTAGTGGACTTCGACCCTCAGAGAAGCCTTCTCGACCAGATAGCGCTGCTGCAAGACCTTCAGGACCTGCTCGGTTGCGATGTGGACGTGGTAACGGAAGACGCGTTGCACTGGTTCGTTCGCGATCGCATCACCCAGGAGGCGCTACCGTTGTGAAGGATGATAAGCTCTACCTCATCCACATTCTGGAGTGCGCTGAACGGATTGTAGAATACACGCGCGGCGGACGTGAGGAATTCCTGAGCGACAGCAAGACTCAGGATGCGGTGATACGGAACTTTGAGATCATCGGCGAAGCGGCAAAGCGCGTCTCAGACGAAGTCCGAGGGCTCGCTGCCGACATTCCGTGGCGGCGGATTGGCGGCTTGCGCGACATTCTCGTTCACCAATAAGAGGGTGTGGACTTGCAGGCAGTGTGGTTGGTCGTAGAGCGCGAACTGCCGTCACTGAAAAGACATATTGAGCACGTTCTGGCGCAGCTCGGAGGCTCCAGAGATGGCAGCAGTTGATAGCAGTCAGCTCTGGCGACATTGCCGGGCCTATGCTACCGTCCGGCCTCATATCAGCCGCGCGGTGGTTGGGATCTGGTCGCTATTCTCCTCGATGGGTGGTGGCAAGGGCATGCGGGAGAGGTCGGGATAGGTGCGGATGGTGCGGCCCTCCGGCATTACAATCTCCGCCCTCGCCAGAGCGTTCTTGACCCGTATCGGCAACTCCTCCGCAGCCAGCCAGTCCTGAGTGGGGAATACCGCGACCGGCATGCGCACACAGGCTGAGCCGCCGGAAGCTACTTCTGCTCCGGCCGGCCCGGCCAGCGGCAAATGCCGGGGGAAATCCTCCAACATATCGTCAATAACGGCCTGGATCACGCCGCTCGCCTTCTCGGCGTCCTCGGCGCTGGGCATCGGCACCTCGACTACGTAGTTGACGAAATGCTCTTCATAGACGGTGACGATGGCGATGGTGCCATTAGGGATGTAGTGTAGCTGGTTGTCGAGGTCCTTGAGCACCGTCACGCGCAGGCCGATCACTTCGACCAGCCCGAATTTGCCGCCGACCTCTATGTAGTCGCCCACCACGTACTGGCCCTCCAGCAGCAAGAAGAAGCCACTGATCGTATCTCGCACCAGCGTCTGAGCGCCAAAGCCGACCGCGATACCGAGAATGCCTGCGCCAGCCAGGACAGTCGTGAGGGGGATATCCATTACCGACAGTATCCATAGTATAGCGCCGATGCCGATAGCCCATTTGGCGACATTGGCCAACAGCCCAAGCACCGTCACCGCACGCCGGGCCTGCTGCCGCACGCGAACACGTGCCGTCATGGCTTCGGCCTCAAGACGCAACACAGCGCGCCGGATTATCAGCATGACTATCCAGTAGGCGGCCAGTGAAAACAGGACAATGAACACTATCGCACTCAGCCTCTGAAGTCCCGATTCGGCACGCCCGACGTCCTTGAAGACTTCAAGCCATACCGGCCCCGCCTCTTCTACTGCTTGGGCCGCTGCTTCGGCATTCGCCGTTGCCTCCTGGCAAAATGCGCTGCCTGGAGGCACCAGCAACAGAGTAACGAGCCATACAATACGCGCCTTGATACTGCCCATCTAGGCACCCTCCAACACTTACGCGACTAGTTGCGCCACGCTTGCCGCACAGTCGCGCTTGTTCTAAGAGCTGCTATAGTCTCCCGGTGGGCGCTTCAATTCCTCCACAAAGCCGGACGAACACCCGCACCTGCGCAGGTGTGGTACGGCGGTCACAAGCGTGATGTCGCTCGCAGGCGCGATCCTATGTGGTCCTCAGAAAAGCAGTCGCTCCCACCACCGCGGTCCCCGCTCTTTCGCCGGCAACTCCACCTTGAAGTCTTCGGCCGGAAACACCCCGCGCGTCCAGCCCACATGCGGATCAACCAGCCGCATTGAGACGCAGGTGATATCGAGCGGATCAAGCCGCAGATAGATGGCGGGCTGTTTCGTCTCCAGCGCCTTCCCAGTGAGTCTGAATACCGGTTGGAACTGTTGCTGCACGAACTCACCGTAGTATGCCAGTCGCAAGAGCTTGACCGTAACCGGCTGCGAGCGCAGACCCAAGGCCACTTCTAGCGGCTCGTGGGCATTATTCCACATCACCACGATGCCCTCATCGCCGCGCAGGAACAGTTGGTACGTCACTTGCCCATCCGGACGCGGCGACATCGTTTCGGTAGCGCCCAGGGCCACCACCGGCCTAGCTGCAGCCAGCTCCGGCACCAGGGCTGCAAGGACCTCCGCAACCGGGTCTGGTTCATCGCCATCAGCCGTCGCCAGCAGCCCGACGCGGTCGGCAGTGTCTTGACCATTCAGCAGCACGGCGGTGGCCCCCTGGTAGAGGGTGTTGACCATGGTCTTGGCGATTTTCAAGGCATCAATGCGCCTGTCGCCGCTGCTGGCGAGGTCTGTGGCTAGGACGGTGAACGGCAGGGCCACCCCGGCGGCCTGTGCGGCTTGTCTTATCGGTGCAAGGTTCGTGCGCTGGTTGAACCGTACCCAGTAGGCCGATGGCGCGGAGAGACTGCGGCCGTCTAATTCCGCGTGAAGCACTGTCGCCCCGGGAAGCGGCGGCAGTTGCAGCGTCAGGCTCTGTACGGCCCAGGTCCCGCCGGTGTTGCCCGGGCACTCCTGCAGGCTGATTGCGTCGAGGGGATAGTCGGCAGGCAACTGCAGGGCGCGGTCCTGCTCACTCCACTGCAAGTGATAGGGGAAGGCAAAGATGGTCGGCGAGTGGTCCTGTTGGTAGAGATACGCCGCCAGACCCCGCAGGGCAGCACCGGCCTCCGCCACAGAGGCGGAAGCGGCAGGATACGGCAGCCAGCAGTGTCGCCGACCGGCTTCGTCCGGTTTTGCCAGGTCTGCAGCCAGGTTCTCGGGACTTGTCTCGGGAGATAGCAGGTATTCGAGGCCACTGTGATTCTCAGCCGGTATCGCTGCTTCGGCCCCAATCACGAAGTGCTGCATGCCTAGACCGAGTGCAAGCAGCTTCTCCAGGTCCGCAGCGGAGGGGGCCTCGGCTGCTGCAGCCCAGCTTGCTCCCAGTACCGGGTAAGCCGGCTCGGTGTGCAGTAGCAGCGGCGCCGAGGCCTGTTCATCCTTGTAGCTGAAGGTCACTTTCAGCCAGCAGTCCCCAAGCAGCAGCCGCTGTACCGGGAAATAGAAGTGCAAGGTATCCTTTGCCGGCACCGGCACCGACCAGTCGGGAACTTTGACGTCAGGCGGGCCCTGGATGGATACCGCGAGCTGCTTCTGCCGGCTGCCACGGTTGGTACAGTAGGTATCAATGCCCTGGCGAAGCCCTCGCTGGCAAGAGGCCTCCTCGGGGATGCTGATCTGCATCCCGCCCATCTCAAGCACCAGGTCAGCCTGCTGGCCGATCTGCCGCCGGCGAGCATCAAGCAATCCCTCGGGAACCCAATCCGGCGGCAGCGGCTCGGGATAGTTGGACGCCTCTGCCATCTCTTCATGGGACTGCGACCTTGGCGGATTGTGGGCGAAGAGCTCCACCTCGTCCAACGCCCAGCCGCCGTCACCGGTCGCCGTTGCCGTCAGGCAGAGGGGCTGCTGCGGGTCATAGCGCGCGGCTACGGTCAGCCTGAGTCTGTGCCAGTTGCCATCGGAGCCGGCGGGAAGCATCCAGAGTGGCTCCGGCCGCACCGTCTCAGTGTCTGCCGCTGCGGAGCCCAGGCCGATGCGCAATTGGCCCGTGGCTGACAGCGCTCGCACCCGCAGTTGCAGCTCAAACGGAGTGCCGATCTCGGCCACGGGCAGCGGCGGCGAGACCAACATCGCGTCATCGCCCGCAGTGGCGACAAGCTGCGCGCATCTTTGGCCGGTTGCAGGCCGGTCGCTGGAAGCGGCCACGCCGGCGGCTCCCTGGGCAAGTGCTTGCCAGCCGACCAAACCCTCCTCAAAGCCGCCGTTGGCGAGTGGCAGGGCATACCCGCGCACACCAAGGCTCAGCAGCAGTGCCGCCAGTACAGACACCAATACCACGCGAAGCCCGGCCCTCCGGTTCGCGGCCTTATTCTCTGTCACCATCGGCGTGCTAGCCTGCCTCTCTCACTGCATCCACTCGTCCATTGTCTGCAGATACGGGCTTAGGTAGGCGCTGTAGAATTACCCGAGCGCGACGGCGATGACTATCACGACAACGACTATTCGCAGCCGCCGCAGCCTCTTTCGGCTCATCACAGCCATCTCCGTCAGGGCATCCACTCATCGGCGCGGTTGAGGATCGCCTGGATGTAGCTGAAGTAAGAGTAGCCGACCGCGACCGCGACGATGATGGCCGTCAGCAGCATTACTATACCATAGCCGCCGATGCCGGCAAACCTTACAGTGGTGGCCTGCTGCTGCTCGGCCCATTCCTGCAGGCCTTTGAGCGCCTGGTCGTAGTTGCCGCTGCGCTCGGCAGTTTCCAGGGATTGGCGGATTTCCAGCGGTAGCGCCTTGGCGTGGCTGAGGGCCTGGCCGATCGGGATACCGTCGCGCACTTGCTGCGCCGCCTTGGCCAGTTGCGCCTCGATGACAGCATTACCTGCGGATTCGGCGGCCAGCTCCATCGCCTGCTGGACCTCCACACCTGAGCCGATAAGCGACTCCAGCGCCAGCAGATAGCGCCGCGCCGCCGCCCGCCGGATCATCAAGCTGGCTAGCGGCAGCGCATACAGCACCCGGTCCCGAAACGCCCGCACGGAGCGCAGATTGAAGACGATCTTGCTCAGGTAGTAGAGCACAACGCAGCCGAACAGAATCGGCAGCGACACGCGTAAGATGAAACTCACGTACCAGCCGAGGCCCAGATCAATGATGCGCGGCAGCGGCACCACAAAAAGCACCAGGACCAAGGGGATGCTGAACCACAACTGCGCCAGCAGTATCGCCCAGGCGCTTTTCTGCTTGGCGCGGTAGTCCTCGGCGATTTGTGCGGTGATGATGTCAAGGTGGCCGCTATGCTCCGCGGCCTTGACCAGGCCCCGCACATGGGCGGGGAATAGCTCCGGATAGCGGGCGAGCTGGTCGGTGAAGCTGCCCCCCTCCGAGATTGCCGGGGCCATCGCCGCGGCCGCCGCACCCAGCCGGCGGTCTAGAGCGCCCTGACGCAGCGCCAGCAGCGCCTCATGAACGCTCATCCCCGCGTGCAGCATCTCCGAAAGCTGCTCGAAGAAGAAGCTGAACCGGCCCGGTGACACCCGCCAGACCGGGTACAGCGGATTCTCCGGGGCCAAGCCGTCCACCGCAGGTTCGGCGCGCGCCCGGCTGACGCCCAGAGTCGGGTCTTTGCGTTTTGTGTACTTCCTGGCCAAGAGGCTTCTCCTGTCGAGAATTGGGGACAGTCGTCCCTTTCTCACCATTTCTCTAAGTCCCACTCCTACTCCTCTGCGCGAAGAGCCGACTGCTGCCGATTTCCTCCAGCGCGGTGCAGGAAATTGCCGTCTCCATGTCCAAGATGTAAGTTGCATATCAGCCAATGCGGAGAGAGGTGACTGAGATTGGACGTGTTCGAGGCCATACAAACGCGACACAGTGTCCGCAAGTACCTGGAGGACCCGGTGCCTGAGGACAAGCTGATGCGGGTGATGGAGGCGGCACGTTTGGCACCCTCGGCCGGCAACGCCCAGGAGTGGCGCTTTGTCATTGTCAGCGATGCCGAGAAACGCCGAGCGCTCTCGCAAGCCGCCAACAACCAGGCCTTTGTGGCCGAAGCGCCGGTCGTCATCGTGGCCTGCGCTGATACCGATGAGCGGGTGATGGCGTGCGGTCAGTTGGCCTACACTATTGATGTCGCCATTGCCCTGGAGCACATTGCGCTGCAGGCCACTGCCGAGGGCCTAGGCACCTGCTGGGTAGGGTCCTTCTCCGAGGATGAGGTTCGCAAGGTCATCGGTGCGCCGGAGGGCGTGCGGATTGTGCAACTGATGCCTCTGGGCTATCCCAGCGCGGCGCCATCGCCCAAGCAGCGCAAGGACATCTCGGAAGTCGTGATGCGCGACCAGTGGGGGAGCAGCGGCTCGGGCTAGTTCGGCCGACTCATCACCCCGTGGGTCGGGATCTCGAGTGTAGTTATGCAGATTCCTGACGCGTGGTCCGCGGATCTGTGATGGTAGGCGATGGCGGGGTGACAAGTCGTGGGCCGGATGGTCTGCGTTTTGCATCGCAAAACTCAGCCCATGCGGCCCCTCCGTACGACAAGAAAACGGCGAAAGGCTGAGACGTTGGCTTTCGGAGGGGCCGCATACGAGGTGGAAGCCCAGCTTCCGCCGAGAATCCGGCCCAGCCGTTAGCCCAATTTGCGCAACTCCAGTTCCTAACCCGGCGCCTTTGCCATCGGATTTGCCGCCAGAATGCCAGAGCCAAGCAAGCACTAGTGACGCCTCTTTCCCAAGACACTTTCTCGTACAAGGAGTGGGGCAATTGCCCAATACCAGGAATATGGATATAACCGCTGAAACCGTCCAGAAGCGGCTCCAGCACATCGCCAAACAGATCGGGAACCGCCCCGTCGGCACCGAACAGGAGCAGCAGGCCGCACAGTACATGGCCGGCCAGATGGAGAAGTACGGTCTCGAGGTTGAGAGCGCCACCTTCCCCGCTATCGGCTCGGATCACGACCACGCTCAGTTGCAGGTCAGCATCGGTGATAAGTGGCGGCAGTCGGCGTGCCAGCCGCTGGCCCATTCACCCTCCACCCCGCCTGAGGGCATCGAAGCGCCCGTGGTCTGCCTGGATACCGGCAGCGAATGTGAGCTGCGCGGCAAGGACCTGAAGGGCAAGATCGGGTTTATAGTTGGGACCGGCGGCGATGAACCCAGCACCCTCAAGCGGCTCTGCAACAGCGGGCTGGCCGCGCTGTTGTTCGTGGACGACCGGCTGCCGATGCCCTGGAGTGTGCACATGGGCCTGGCCGCCGGCTGGATTGACCTGCTCACCATCCCGGCGGCCAGCGTCGCCTATACGGAAGCCTGGGAGATCGCCAAGATGCGCGAGCCGATGGCCCGGCTCAACCTGCAAACGTGCAGGTGGGAGGGCGAATCGCAAAACGTTATCGGCTCCTTCCGGGCCCAGGACGAAAGTCTGCCACCGCTGGTGCTAACCTGTCATCACGACTCGGTGTCGCTGGGCGAGGGTGCGGAGGATAACGGCAGTGGGATGGCGGTGATGCTGGCCGTGGCCGAGGCGCTGGGCCAGGGCCGCCCCCCGCGCCCCATCAAGATGATAAGCTGCGGGTGGGAAGAGAACCTCTCCGAAGGCTCGCGCCAGTATGTGGCCTCCGACCTCGACCGCGCCGCCCAGACCGCAATGGTCATCAACATTGACAGTGTCGGCTGCTGGATGGGCCGGAATATCGTCCATGTCGTCGGCGATGACTCGCTCAAGCAGTGGACCGAAACCCAACTCGACGAGGCCGGCTTCTGCGCCAAGGTGGTCAAAGAGGTCAGCCCCTATTCCGACATGTTCCCCTTTAACCTTGTGGACGTTCCGTCGCTGTGGTTTTACCGGTCCAACGTCGGCGACACCCGCTACTACCACCACAGCGCCGAGGATAGCCTCGACAAGATTTCGTTCGAGGTCCTCGCCAACACCGCCAACGCCGTGGCCCATCTGGTCTGGCATATCGGCGGCTGCAAGCAACTGCCCTTCGAACGCACCATCCCGGACAACCAGCGGAGCGAGATTCTAGGCTACCGCGACCGGCTGCTCAACTCGATCTGCGACTGGCGGACGACCGGGCTGATGAGGCCCGGGGAAGCCCCCGGATCGGCCCCACAGAACAACTCTGACGAGGAAAATCGGCATGAACAAGAGCGCTCCGACGCCCACGAAGCTCCAGATCAGCCACCCTCGTGACGGCGACATACTCTGCCGTCACGATGGCACCATAGAGGACGGCAAGCTGCATATCGAGGTCAGCGGCGCGGCTCTGGAAGGCGGTCAGGTCACCGTCAACGGCGTGGCCGCCACGATGACCGAGGGCTGGTTCTCGGCTAGGATTGGGCTGGAGGTCGGCCCGCAGCTTATCACCACCCAACTGCGGCTCGGCGGCGCGAGTTTCGAGCAGCGCCTCGGCGTCACCGTCAACCTCAACAGCCGCAAGCGCTACCGCTTCTCGGTAGATGATAACATAGACTTCCTGGCCGACATCGGGCGCGATCCGGAGGCCTACGCTGCGCTTTTCGACCACTGGTTCCTGGACTTCTGGCGGCAGATACACCAGCAGTTCGGCACTAAGGTCCACATCAACATTTACTACCAGACCATGGCGCGCGATTTCAACCTCACCATGTTCCCGGACAAGTACAGAGACGAATGGGAGGAGAACTCCGACTGGCTGCACCTGTCATTCCACGCGCTGCAGAATGAGCCGGCCCGCCTCTACCGTAACGCCGGCTATGACCTGATGGCCACCCATTTCGAGATGGTGATGGAGCAGATTGACCGCTTTGCCGGCGAAGAGGTGTATGGCCGCGTTACCACCGTGCACTGGGCGGAATGCCCGGTCGAGGCGGTCCGCGCGCTACGCGACCGCGGAGTTGATGCCTTCATCGCCCTGCCGTGGCCCGGTGCCGGAGAATGCAATACCATTTATTACCTCGATACCATGCAGGGAGCTCACCTGGCGGCGCGCGATGCCTGGCAGGATACGGCGGAGGGCGTGACCTTCGTCACCTGCGACCAGGTAGTCAACGGCAAGGCGCTTGACGAGATCGTTCCGCACCTGGAGACGCAAGCCGCCGACCCGCACACCGGCGAGATGATCGAGCTGCTGATTCACGAGCAGTACTTCCGGCGCGAGTGGCACATCTACCAGCCCGACGTGATGGACAAGGTGCGGCGCGCAGTGGGTTGGGTTACCGAGCACGGGTATGAGCCGGTGTTCTGGGCCGACGGCTTGCTCGGCAGCCCAGTCTAGTCCCAATCATTCATCAACGCGTGGGGTACCCACTCCCAAGGAGTGGGTCAGGCTTCCAGGCCGAGGTCGTTGGCTGTGCTGCACAGCAAGTTCAAGGCAGGCATAAATGGCTGAGAAGACAAGCATAGCTGTGAGAATAAATGAAGCAGTAGTACAGATGTCCAGCAACAATCAACCGTTGATGGACTTCCTGCATGCGGTGCTTGGCAAGATCAACGCAGAGGGCCAAAGTCCGAACGTGCGAGCCGACCTGGACTGGGTACGCGATTTGCCACTTACCAGGAAGCGGCCACCCCTAGGCCGTGAGTTGCCGCAAGCGGCGATAAACGTCCACGCTTTGGGCGATACTGTTGGGATCCCCTACGTGCCGAATTTCCCCGGCTTTTCCGTGCGATACCAGGATGGCGATTCGCTGGAGGTCAGTGGGCAACTGAACTACCAGACAGTCTGGGATGGGTTGCGCAGCGTTCTCGGGCGCTACACACCGAACTACTTCCCTACGCGCCTGATGTATCACATGCTCTATTTCCCCGCCGCCTGGTATCTGGGGCGCTACCTGTCCATCTTCTGGGTTCACGCCGGGGCCGTGGTCAGGGACGGTAAGGCGCTGGTAATCGGCGGCCTGCCGGGCTGCGGCAAGTCAACACTATGTCTGCGGATGGTGGGCAACGGTGACTTCAGCTTGCTATCCGATGACCTCTTGTTCTACGACCGGGGCCAGATGCACACCTGCTACGAACCGGTACGGGTTGACGATCCTGCGCAAGCCGACAGCGAAGTGGTAGCGCGTATGGGGGAGAAGTCCGCCTTCGAGGTAGCGGGTCAAGTCCTGGGGAGCGGCCGGCCGGAGATGTTGGTACTGCCGCGTTTTGCCGAGACCACGGCGCTACAGCCGCTGAGCTCACAGGCAGCGGCTGACAGGCTCTATACCACGAGTCGCCTCGCCGCGCAGGTTGCGGAGTTTGACTACTACGCTACCATTCTGTCCAGCTATTTCGAGCTCGACGACTGGTATCCGAGGCAGCAGCAGCAACTACGGCAATTGCTGGCCGAGGTCGCCTGCTTCAGCCTCCATCTGAGCCGCGACGAGGGTCCCGACAAGGCATACCAGGCGGTAATGGAGGCGGCTGATGGTATCTTCTGACGCAGGCGCAGGCCCGCAAGCCCTGCGGGAGTTTGTGCCTGCTGATATCACGATCTCGGCCCGGGAGCGGGCCACGCTCGGTCGCCTGGCAGATCTGCCTGGTCGGTATGGGCCGATCGTGCTCCTGCCCGATCTTTCCTTCAAGCCCGCCAATCCCTTCGCCACCGGCCTGGCTGCTTGCTTTGAGGGTCACATCGTACCCACAGCCATCGGCTCCAGCATCAACTGCGGCATGGCGATGGTGAGGACCGACGCCAGGGCCGGCGACATGAGCAGGACAGACTGGCGGCGGATCCTCGAGGCCATCGCAGCCCGGGGCCAGCAGTACGCTGCCGAGCAGCCGTCGCTTGCCTCCGAAGAGCTGCTCACGGCGATGACCGCCCCGCAGCAGGCCTGTGCCGAGCTGGGATATTCTGAAGCCGAGCTGGCATGCCTCGAGCCATCCGGGTATGCTCTAGGCTCGGGACTAACGCCACAGCAGATCTACCGGGCGGTGCCTGAATTCGCCCTGCGCGGCACGCGCCTGAGTATGGGCATACTTGGTGGCGGCAACCATTTTGTGGAGTTTCAGAAGGTCGCGGATATCGCCCAGCCGCGAATCGCTGCTGCCCTGAAGCTGGCGGAAGGCTCCGTGACGTTCACCGTGCATAGCTCCCCGCCACTGGGGCCTCTGGTGAGCCTGATGTATGGCCGGCGGCCGGAGGTTGCAGGCCTCACTGCAGCGAAGGTCGCCGTCCGCAAGGCGCTTTTCCACCTGCGATTGCCTGCCGGGATGTCAGGGCTGGTGAAGATCGTCAGAGGAACTCGCAGCTTACCTGCTGAGGAGCCGATTGGCCGTTCCTACGCCGTGGCCTATGAGGCTGCGGCTGCATCGGGGTATGTGCATCGGGGGATGCTGGTCATGGCGGTCAAGCGCGTTCTGGACGAGCAGATGGGGATATCGTGCGAATTGCTGGCCGATCTGTCACACAACGGCATCTGGCGGGAGCAGCTAGACGGGCGCGAGGTCTATCTACACCGGCATGGGGCCTGCGCCTTCTGGCCCGCTGACCGCTTCCCTTCCCCTCATCCCTATGCTGAGACCGGTCAGCCGGCCTTCGTCGGCAGCTCAATGTCCACTCCCTCCGCTCTGTTTGTCCCCGGGCCCGACGCACATCTAACATACTATTCCATCAGCCACGGCACCGGCCGGCGCAACCAGGTAACCACGCCGCCGGCGGAAAGTCCCAATGAGTACACCCGCCAGGCCGGAGTTGAGGCCTTGTGGTCAGGTCCAGGCGACATCCGACAGCAACTCGGCTACCAGTACCGGCCGATAGAGCAACTCGCCGAGGTGCTTGAGCAGGCCGGTGTCGCCAAGCTGGTGAGTACGCTCACTCCGGTCGCCAGCTTCAAGATCCCGTGAAGGCCGCCGGCGGGGCTTGCGTCACTTGACATCCTCGGCGCGGTACGGCTTGGGCGCGCGCCAGAGGATGTCGGCTATGTGCCGCAAGTGGAAGCGCAACCGGCCCCAGTTGAAACTCAGCGCCTCAGCTATCCGCCGATTCCTCCCAGCCATGAGCGGCCAGACCAGGCCAAATGCGATGGTCTTGGCGAGGCTGTACATCGTGCGCGCAGCCCAGAGAGCCGCCGTCTTGATTGCGCCGTGATGCAGCCGGAAATACGCGAATTCGGACATGGACATCTGCAGGTTGCGGCGCAGCGGCGGCAGCGCCTCCGCGGATTTGCGGGCCTTGTGCACACAGACGGCCTCCACGGCCACTACCCGTCGCCAGCCCGCCTGTGCCATCCGCAGGCACCAGTCGGCGTCATCGTACCACATGAAGATGCGCTCATCCATCATCCCCACCTGTGCCACCGCCTCGGCCCGCACCAGGTGGCACGCTCCCACCACCCAGTCCACCTGGTAGATGTTTGCGCTGCCCCCAGATGGCGCGGCGGAGATTGCCTCGGCTGCTTGCACCCACTTGGCAGGCAGCAGGCGCGAGCTGAGTGTGGGGAAGCGATAGGCCGACGGCTGGTCGGAGCCGTCGGGGTAGTGCAACTGCGCGCCGGCGGTGCCGATGTCGGGATAGGCGTCCATTACCCGCACCAGCTCCTGCAGGCAGCCGGCGGTCAATTGCGCGTCGCTGTTGAGCATCAGGTAGTAGCGGCCAACGGCCTCCCGCATCCCCTGGTTGCAGGCCGCTGTATAGCCGCGATTGTCGCTATTGGCAAGCAGTGTCGTCTGGGGGAACTCTTCGCGCACCATCTCGACGCTGCCGTCGCTGGAGCCATTGTCAATGACGATGGTCTCAATCCGGCGCGGTTCGCCGTGGTCGTAGCACGACTGCAGTGCCGCCCGCAGGTCGTCTTTGGTGTTCCAGTTGACGATGACGATGGATATGTCCATGATCCGTAGCTGGACAGAAATGCAAGCTGTCCAGCGTATTATATGCCGACAGCTTGCATGCGAAACGTCATTTTCGCCGGGCGTGCAGCTAGAAGGCGGCGATGACCTCCGCGAGCTTCTCGGCGTTTTCGACGTGGGTCTGCGGATCGCCGCCGGTACTGGTCAAAATCAGCCGGGGCATCAGATACTCGGCGACCGGGCAGTCGGGCACCCCGTCAAGGTGATCCGCGATGCAACTGGCATGATAGGCGGGCTTGCCGATGTAGCCCATGCCCCAGCCGAGGCCTTTGTCGGCCATTGCCTGGAGGAATTGCTCGGCGGAGATGCCGTGCTGGTCGCCCGCGAAGATGGCCGTCCAGATATGATAGGTGTTGACGCGCCCGGGGCGATTGGCTTGTGGCACCAGCCACTCGCAGCCGGCGACGGCCTCGTTATACAAAGCCGCCGCTTGCTGGCACATGTCCACATAGGTCCGAGCGCGGGTGAGTTGCACGCGGCCGATGGCGGCGACGACCTCGTTCATGCGGTAGTTCCAGCCCAGCCGCTTGGGCACCGTGCCGAAGGTGATCATCTCCTCCATGATGCGGCGGTGGTCTGCGGTCTTCATGGTGGTCATGCCGCCATCGCCCAGCGCCATCTGCTTGGACATCTGGAAGGAGAAGACGCCGATGTCGCCGATGGTGCCGGCGTACTGACCCTCATTGGTGGCATAGATGGCATGGGAGCAGTCCTCGATGACCGTGATGCCGCGCTGTCGGGCGAAGGCGTTGATGGCCTCCATGTCGGCGCATTGGCCCCAGAGCTGGGTGACGATGATGGCCCTGGTGCGGTCGGTGGTGATCTGCTGCAGCAGATTGGTGTCCATTAGGTGCGTGTCTTTCTCGACATCACAGAACACCGGCTTGCAGCCGTGATACATGACACCCAGGGCAGCGAAGACCACCATCGGGTCCACGATGACCTCATCACCGGGCTGTGCGCCGGAGGCGACTACCGCGCAGTGCAGACCGGCCATAGCATTGACGACTGCGAGGGCCAGGGGTGAGCCGAACTCGCTTTTGAACTCGTTTTCAAAGGCCGGGACCTCGGCTCCGTTGATCGAGCACAGGTTCCCAGTATCCAGGACGCGCTTGACGGCCTGCAGGTCTTCGTCACCAAACTGGTGCCATTTCATGACAGTACTCCCGTAGTGGGTTTGGTAGTGTCTCTGCTGTTCGCCGCCTGATGCGGATTACCTGCGTGTTGCTCTGTGTGCACGCTATGCCTGGTCAGCCCCGTCACATCAGGTCCTGGCGTTGCTAGTCGGCAAGGGTAGCTTGAATTGACAGCGGGAGCACCACTTCGTCTCCTACGCCATAGTCGTACACGTCAAACCAGGATCCGGCAGGGAACTCCTGCTCCAGCTTCTCTACTGGGCATTCCGGGTGCGCCTGTGAATCAATCAGTGCGCCCGCGCGGACATCCACGATGCGGTATTCCGCGGTCCGCTCGGCGTTGACCAACCGCGCCCCGTGGTAGTAACGGTACCCGCTCAATGGAAACGGCGTCGTGGTCTTGACCAGGTGGTCACTGTGCCCGGTGACCTGCCCGGTACCGATCCGCGAATCCAGGTCTAATCGCAGCCTGGCACTGTCCCCGTTTGCTTCCGCCGCCACCACCTTGTAGGCGATACGACGTAGCGGATTGACAATGTATATGTACTGGCCCGGGAGTGCTTCCGCATTCTCAGGTGCCGGCGAGACGGTCACCGTCTCCGTGGCCCGGTCCACGGCTGCAACCTCGGCCCGGTACTCGTGCGCATCCGTCACGATCCCACGGCCATTCTTGGTAAGGCGCGTGCCGCCTATTAGTACCGCGCGGGCCGGCTTGCCCTCCTGTTCGGAATAGAGGCCGAAACGGCCGGCGAACTCAAAGCCGCCCGCCGCCGTATGCGCAGTAGCCGGCTCGGCGGCGGCGAAGATGGTATCGGTGCGACCATTACTGAGTTCGATCACCAACCCGTAGGCCTCAAAGCCCGCCTCGTCCGCCCCCGATACCTCCAGCGAGCGCACTGACTTGATGACCGGCTCGCCCCGATACAGCTCCATCACATTGACTATCTGGGTCTGGGCCGGTGCTGCTTCATCTTGATTGTGGTTGCGCATCAAGACCATCTTCATCTCGAAGGGGGAGGAGCCGGCATCCCGTTTGCCGTCGGTTATGAGCACTTCGGCGGTGTTTGCCTGCGGAATAGTCATGCGGAAGTGCAGCCCCTCGGAGTTCTTAAGCTGCCAGTCAGCCGACCATGGGCCTGTCGGCGTGGCCCGCTCGACATTGTACAGGTGCGGGAAGATCCACATCGGCTCATAGCGGGCCTTTGGCACCGACATTTCCGCCTGGGCATGCTCCTTAATCCAGGTGCTGTCACCATAGGGCACTTCCGGGCCGGCCAGCGTTCCGGCCGGCTGCTTAACCAGGTCCAGGCCTTCGGTGCTGAATTCACCCTCCTGGCAGTGGAAGCTCCACCAGTGTTGCTCTCCGCCGTGGAGGCGATACAGGTCGAGGCAGTAGAACTGGTCATCGGACACATCCACCAGTGCCAGCATGCGCCTTTGCCAGTGGTCGTCCAGCACTAGATAGCTCTGACCGGCCGAGACGCGGTCCTCGAAGCCCTGAGCCAGAATCTCGCCAAGCTGTACCGGAGCTGCGTCGGCAAAGAGCTGGGCGGTTGCCGACATCTGCACGTAGGGGAAGAACTGACGGGCCAGATTATGAGTGGCCCAGCTCTTCTCCCAGCCACCGCGCGGATAGCCGAAGCAGCCCAGGATCTCGCTGCCATAGGCGCCCAGACCCAGGTCCATGATGTCGTCATGGATATGGCCCCGCGCGTGGCCGTACATCATCCATAGAGCGCGCTTGTGCTCAGCTTCGCCGCTGCGCAGAATGGCCAGCCCGTAGCCGTCATGCAGAGAGCTTGCGTCATTCCAATCATCCGGCCATGCGGCGGCGGCAGTCTCGATTTGCTCGCGACTGTAGGGGAACTCCAGGGAGGGCTGCCAGCCCGGAGCATTTGCCAGAGCCCATGCGTACTTGGGCTCTGCGGTGATCTTGTATGCGTGTTCGAACGCCTGGGGTCCGCCGTTCTGCCAGGTGCGTTTCTCGGGGACGACATAGTGGGGGTATGAGAGGTTGTAGGCGCCCCCCCGGTGATAGGTATCGTCACCCACCTTCGGGTAGGACCGATCGAGCGTGACGGTGTCCATGGAGAAGTCGAATATGTGCCGGTAGCGGCGGGGTGCCGTCGGACTCGGATACTGTTCTTCGGTGTATAGCTCCGGGCGCATGCTGCGGATATGCTCAATCGAGTCCATGAGCGGCCCCAGGTAACTGAGGTGGACCCCGTTGTAGTGGCCAGAGGCCTCGTAGGGGGCGCCATCGCGGAAGTATGCGTTGGTGACAAATGAACGCATCCGCGCCCGGTTGCCATCACCCTGGTACACCCAGTCCATGATATCGGTTCCGCGCTCATAATTGAGACACTCAGCGATTCGGGCCAGCCCCATTACAGTACGAGGTTCATTGGACCAGGTTGACCGGTCAAAGCTGCCCTGTATCCAGACGGCGAAGAGGTTTTCCTCGATGAAGCGGCGGACGTCTTCGGGGGTCTCAATGTCGAAGCCCTTGGCCTGCAGGAAGGGGATGATTTCAGGCACCTGGTCTATCGCCGGCCAGATGGCGTCGTAGGCCTCGGCCATGCGTGTTTGGTAAACAGGTTGGGTAATCGAGTAGAGGGTGAAGCCGCTGCGGTGCAGACACGGCCCTTCGGCGAACGGTGCGGGTCCCAGGCGCTCCACCTGCGACTGGCTGTTGCGGTGACGGTGCTGCGTCATCGTCGCCAGGTATGCGTACTCCGCGGCGATTCGACACATGGCCACCAGCGCCTTGTGGACATAGCGCAGGTCTGCGGTAGCCAGGTAGCCGTCAGCGCAGGCTGGTGCGATGCGCAGTGCCCGATCGGCTTGGGCCTGGGCCAACTCACCCACAAAGCCATAGTGTACTCCCTCCTCCGAGATGTACCCGCCGCCGATGCCATCATCGGGAAAGTCGCCGCTGGTGAAATCGTCGTTGCCGAAGTCGTTGGAAGGATAAAGCTCACCGCCAATCGGGCATTCTACCTGCCAAGGCCTCGCGGCATTCTTGATCCAGGGGTAGTAGGCGTTGAACCTATATATTTCGGTGCCGTGGATCGGGCAGCCATGCCTCAGATTGAGACAATGGCAGCGGGGGATGGTGCTATCGGGTTGCACCGCCCAAATATCCTCGTCGCTGACCTCCAGCCACTGCGGCGCAGGTGGCTCTTGCTCCTCCATATGCTGCCTGTAGGCATCAGAAGTGATTGTCTGGCTCTGCTTGAGCTCGGGAAGCCTCTCACCTAGCGGCCAGCGCCGAGGCAGTTGCTTGCCTTTCAGCTCGCGGAACTCGCGCAACTGCTCGAAGGACCAGATCTCGAGAGAGACCGTGAGAGGGCCGTCGGGGTGACTGAAGACGATGTCGGCCTGCGGGGTGGGAGCGAGGCTGCGGAAGTAGTACTTGCGCAATTCGGACCGGGCGGGCAAGGGGGTGCGCTCCAGCAGCCGGACGCACTCAGGTACTTCCACTGCCAGTTCCGGGGCGTTCTGGGGAACTCGCAGGGCAACCAGGAAGAGCCGATTAACGCCGATGATGTCAGGCTTGTAGGCAATCGGGCCGTCGGTGTCGGCGTGGACAGGGAATGCCGTCATCGCACAGACGACGGCAATGATGCAGGCAAACTGCGCGCAGGTCATGGTCTCACCCCGGCTTTGGCTTGATACAAGTTGATTCGGTGACCAGGGCAAGCGCCTGACGCAGCCGGCCTCTGTACTGTGCCCCTACCAACACGATGGGCGCAGCCCCGACCAGCTTCTACCGCTTGGCTCTCCAGTATTTGTCGTTGGCGGCTAGTGAGACGGTCTCGCTGGCTGACATCCACTTGGCATGACCGTCACAGAAGCCGTAGTTGGAGCCCTGGTTGTGGATCCTGGGGCGGTTGTAAGTCTCCGCGAGGGTTAGAAACGAGTCCCTATACGGTGCATAGACAACTCCCGCGCCCCTATCCACGGCGTAGCATTCGCCGATCATGATGGTCTCACTTGGGTTGGTGATTTCTGCGACCGCAATCCAATTCAGATACACGTAGTTCCAGCCGTAGTGACTGGCCGCAACTCTGCCGCTGGAAGTGTAGCGGTCACCGCTGGGGCAGACCCATATGTGGACGCTACCGGTTGGTCGCTTGTACGCGTCAGTCGCATACGGAGCTATATAGGGTGCAACCATATGCGCCCACTTGATGTTGGTGTTGCCGGGGAGTTCATGCCTATATCCTGGTAACCGCTCATCATAGTCCTGGATGTACATGTGACAGCCCAAGGCTATCTCCTTGACATTGCTCAGGCAAGTCGTCTGGCGGGCCTTCTCGCGGGCGCGGGCGAATACCGGAAATAGTATCGCCGCCAGAATCGCGATGATTGCGATCACCACTAAAAGTTCGATAAGCGTAAATCCCCTGCGCATGATAGTACCTCCCCTGGTTTGGTTTAGGACTTACCGAATAGTATCCTGTGACGGCTCGGCTGTCAAGGCATTGCAAGCGGGCGGAGGAACATGGTCAGTAGGTGGCAAAGAGGCCGTGGGGCGACTCGGGCTGGAAGTCCGACCCACGCGGGACAGTGGTTGGGCCGGATGGGGACCCCAAACGTCCCTCACCCACTGCTTCGCAGTTGGTACCCGTGGGTAACCTCTAATCTGAGGGTGGTAAAGGAGGCACCACGCTCAGGCCGAGCTACGCGTTCTGTGGATTATTCGGCCTAGCGCTGTGGAACGACGCTCTTGCGACCGGACGCAAGTCCCTGGCCCGTAACTCGAAAAGCACGAAGCCCTTGTGCCTGGCCCTCTTGGTTTGCGCCTCAGCCGGTTAGGTGGCGCGCGCTATTGGTCCAACTCGTAGTTCACTACACTGTTAAGGCGGAAGCTGTTGGGGCCGCTGATGGTGTTGTGGGGGAAGTACACAAACTCAGTCGTGCCATCGGGCTTGAGCCTGAAGCCGGGGTCCTCGGCCAGGTACAGCAGGTGCTGCTCGCCGCGCTGCTCGGCCCCGGCGATTTCATAGCCGTGGGTAGTGCCATCGTCATGAGTAACCAGCACAAAGCGCCCGGTCACGGCTGCGGAGGCCGGCAGCTCGCGGTCCACCACCAAGGCATATCGGTTAGCGGCTTCGTCAACCTCCATGCCCACGATTGTGCCGGCGATGGCGGGGTATGGTACGGCCACTGAGAAGCCGTTGTAACTGAGCGTGGTACCGCCCACCACGCTGGCCGCGGTCACCCGGCCCTGGTGCAGCCGCAGGAGTCCCACCGTGCCATCGCATGTCAGCGTACCGCCAGGCAGTTGTAGCTCGAAGGGCAGCTCAGTCCCCAACGGGGCGGAGAGTACGTAGTCGGTGCCCTGGGCGTGTACCACTTCCAGAGCCAGCGGGCTTGGCGGATCGGCGGCGTCCGGAGACAGCAGCGAGCGCACCGAGGTGACAAAGCGCTGCTCGGCGTATGGTTCGTGCACCGCAACAAAGGTGGAGACGAGGTCAGCATCAGCGGTGCGGCGCACCAGCACTCCGGGCATCGAGTAGTTGGGCAGTTCGGCATCGCTCTCGTTGGCCCGGCGGATCGAGGGGGAGCTGATCTGATAGACGGTAGTGCCGAGCTGGCCCAGTACGGTAGTGTGCAAGTGGGTATCGGAGTCGTCGGGGAAGTCGAAGGTGACCGACCAGTCGTCATCAGTCTGCGCACGGCTGACGCGCTTGATGAAGGCGTAGCCCACACCTCGCAGCCGGTACCAGCGGCGTCCGCCTGCGGGCTGGCTGTCAATGCCGGGACCGGAAAAGTCGCCTGTATCGCTTTCGGTGAGTGGCAGTCGGAACTGGGCTTCGGGGCCCAACATGGTTCCGGTCAGGGGTTCCAGCGGCAGGCTCAATGTCGCTGTCTGGTCGTAGTTGGCACTGCCATGCAGTATCCAGTCATGCTGCCGGCCGCCTGCTACGCGAAAGATGTCCACCACGTAGGCATCGGCCTCGGAGGTCCCCACCAACAGTAGGCGGCGCCGATAGTCCGACACTGTACCGGAGTAGGCGGCGCGGGCCTCGGCCTCAACCACCTGCATATTCTCCGAAAGCGGCGCATAGAGACTGAGATTACCAGTAGGCTGCGGGGTCTGGTCCCAGCCGTCCACCATCACGGTATTATGCGAGGCGGTGCGCAGGGTCCACATCCGCCAGGCGGTGTGCGTATAGCCGATGTCCGACAGCAGCTCACGGCCCTTGGCCCACAGGATCAAGCCGAGGCTGCCATAGTTGCGGTGCCCGTAGCTGGGACCGAAGCGCAGGTGGGCCTGCATGGCGTTATCATAGTTCCGGCGGGCCAGGCGGACGTGTCCCGTGGCGGGCAACAGCACCGGCGCGTTGCGCTCCGGAGGAGCAAGCTCGGTCTTCGCCCAGGCATCGTTGACCGGCACGATGCGCCCGTTGGGAAACACCAGAGCGCGGACGACATTGACCGCTCTGTTGAAGAACGGGATGTCGCGCATGGCATCGAAATCGTCGAAGCGCTTGCCGGTTTCGGGATGCACATAGCCGGCAGGATCGGAGTATCCCCGGGCACGCTCAAAGACCCTCGCTATCGTACTGGTGGTCATCTGGTGATACGATACGGTGGTTTCCTTCCACATGCCGTCAAACAGGTAATGGGTGCGCAGCAGGCCGATTGCACGGTTGATGCCATCGTGAACGTAATCCGGCTCGTTGAGGACGCGCCCGTACACCACCAGGCCGTGATACAGTATCGGCGAGGCGTTGCCCCAGGTCTCTTCGAAGCTGCGGGCGAATTCGACGGAGGGGTAGAGTATGTCCTGCTCGATGGCCTGTTTGATGTCCACGCCCTTGCGCTCGCCGAGACGCTCCAAGGCTCCGCTCTGATACAGCCGGTCATAGGCATAGGCCACACTCGGCTCCATATCGCGATAGTGCCAGTGATGCCAGATGCTGCCATACGCCGCTGTGGCCTCCGAGTGAGGGGCGTCTCTACTCACCACCACCCAGCCGGCGTAGCACTGGGATATCTGATACAGCAGCTCGGCAGCGGCCTCGGCATACTTGGCATCGCCGGTGGCTGCGTAGAGGTCGGCAATATCCTGCAGCAAGTCGGCAACATACCATTTGCGCCAGTAGCGGGCGCGTGCTGAGAAGAAATGGCGCTTGCCATCGGCCGATTCATAGTAGCGCCACTGCTCTTCTTCACCGCGTCGGTTCTTGAAAGTGAGAACCTGGTCCATCGGGTACTTATCCGAGGGGTAGCGGTGACCACAGAAGCGACAGTGAGCACCATCCGGGTCGCTGATACCGTTCCACACAATCTGGGTATCGTGCGAGCCTTGATCGCAGTTGGGGCAGCCACAGGCGGCGATGCCGTTCTGCTTCGGTACCAGGTCGAGTATAAAGTCCATACCCCGCCCCAGCAGGGGATTAACCTGGCTCTTCAGCGCGACTACTGCTTCATCGTCCATTTCCGGTACCGGCATCACCGGGTGCGTCACCTGTGCCGATTTAAGCTCGTCACAGGCCACGGAACTGCAAAGGACAGCCATAGTCACGGCATAGCTGAACACTGACAAGAACCGCAATGGATTCCAATCCTTTCTGTTCACCGGGCACCAGTGGCGGCGTTCGCTCAGTACTTGGGCGCTCCGCCCGGCGACCAGCACACATCCTGCGGAGTGAAGGTGTAGGCGACCGGGCCCACGTACGGGCTGTCGGGATCCCGGGCAATCGAGTGCCACTTGGCGTGGCCGTCCTCGAATGCTATGTTGGCGCCGCCGTTGTGGCGAGCCGGGATGAAGTAGCTGGGATGGCGGCCGGCATCAATGCGCCAACTGTTGCTGCTGCTATAGTCATCCTTGCTGCGCGTCCAGTCGGCGTCAGCGAGCATCACCGTCTCCGCCGGATACTTGATCACGGTCATCTTGTACCAGACCGCGGTCGAAGAGGTCTGGCGACGATGAATCGTCTGATTGATGCCGTAGTCGGTGCGCTGATAATGGCGCACCCCCTCGTGAGTGAAATACTTGGAACATGCCGGGCCATCGGCGCTAGGGCACAGGAACACCTGCACGTTCTTGACATAGGGCAGTAGCAGGCCGTGGTCGCCGAACCAGCGTTGGGCGCCCGGAATCAGGATCTCACCGGGCACCACCATTTCGTCGTAGTCCTGAGCATACATCAGGGCCGCCAGCCCCATCTGCTTGACATTGCTCAGACAGCTAGCCTGCCTTGCCTTCTCCCTCGCTCTGGCGAACACCGGAAATAGTATTGCCGCCAGAATCGCGATGATCGCGATCACCACCAGTAGTTCAATCAGAGTAAAAGCTTGCCTCGATCCCATCTGGCTACCTCCTTTAGGTAGTATCGCATTGTCCTATGCTTCATAGGTAAGACCATACCGTACCTAACTGACTTTGTCAAAGAAAAGCTTACAGGAATTTCCGGCCCGAGTCGTGAAATAGCATCCACCACACGCGACGGAGGTTATTGGCATGGCTTTACAGGTTGGAGTAATCGGCCTCAAGGGGCACCAGGGCGTCGCCCTGAGCGGGATAGCACAGCGCGAGGACTGTCGCCTGGCAGCGGTGTGTGACGATGATGAGAGTAAGCTTGCGGAGGCGGCGCAAGGGCCGGCGGCCGACGAGAACACTCTCACCTTTACTGACGCCCAGCAGATGCTGGCGGAAGTGGAGCTTGATGTGGTGGTGGAAGCCGGCACCGATAATCTGCGCGGGCAGACCATCATCGCCTGCGCCGAGCGGGGGATTCACGTTCTGGCCGAGAAGCCGCTGGCCTTCACGCTTGAGGAGCTCGACCAGGTGCGCGCGGCTGTTGACAGGGCCGGCGTGCAGCTCTCGATGCTTTTGACCATGCGCTATGAGCCGGCCTATCTCGCGATCAAGCAGGCGGTAGGCGACGGGGTTCTGGGACAAGTCTGCCTGGCAACCATGCAGAAGAGCTACCGCCTGGGGCAGCGGCCCGCATGGCAAAGGCGCAAGGCGACTTTCAGCGGGATCATCCCCTTTATCGGGATTCACGCGCTGGACCTGATCCGCTATACGTCGGGGTGTCACTTCGTCTCAGGTGCCGGCTATCAAGGCAATGTTGGCCATCCGGCAATGGGCGACATGGAAGATAGCGCCTGTCTGGCCCTGCAGCTTGATAATGGGGCTTCGGCGGCGGTGCGCCTGGATTACTGCCGCCCGCAGGCCGCGCCCACTCACGGCGATGATCGGCTGCGACTGGCGGGAAACGCAGGCGTCATCGAGGCCACCGGCTGCGGCGAGACGGTTACGCTGATAACGCAGGACCAAGGCCCGCGCGAACTGGAGTTGCCACCGGCGCTCGACCAGTGGGACAACTTCATCGGCTCGCTGTGCGGTGACGAGGAGTGCCTGGTGCCGGCGGCCGATTGCTTCTATATCACCGAAGTCGTCTTGCGACTGCGAGACGCCGTCATCCGGGGTCTTGTGGCCGAGCTGCCATCGCCCGAGGCCTGAAGTGGCAACATTCCAGGAGTTTTGAGAGGACAATGCCAGTGGGAAACGACAAGTCGAAGGTGACGGTCGCGGCGGCTGCGGTGCCGGTGCTGGGGGAGTACGATGTGGTCGTCTGTGGCGGCGGCCCGGCGGGCATTGGTGCGGCTGTAGCGGCAGGCCGCGCCGGTGCTCGCACGCTGCTGATCGAGGCCACCAGTTGCTTGGGAGGGCTGATTGGTAATGCCGGTCTGCGGGGGTTCTGCGATTCGCCTGGCGGGCCGATCTTCGACGAGTTGGTGGAGCGGCTGCTGGAGTTGGGAGCCGCCCAGTGGCGCATTGATACGGAGCGGTTCAGGCCGCCGGGGCGCCTCTGGTATCACCCGGAGACAGCTAGGGCGCTGACGCTGGAAATGGTCACAGAGGCGGACGCGGAGGTGCTGCTGGCTACGTTCGCCGAGGGTGCGTGGGTGACGGATGACCGGGTGGCAGGCGTTTTCATCGCGACCAAACGCGCGCGGCAGTTGGTGCGCGCCAAGGCGGTTATTGATTGCACGGCGGATGCGGACATCGCCGCCGATGCCGGAGCGCCCTTCCGCTATGGCGACCCCCAAGACGGGCATATCCAGGTCTGTTGCTTCCGTTGGGTAATAGGTGAGGTGGACGCCGAACGCTTCGCGCGGGAGCGGCCGGGCGACGAAGAGTTGGCCGCGCTCTTCGCACAGGCGGTGCGTGAAGGCGCAATTCGGGTCCCGGACGGCCTGTTCGACCATGATCCGGCGACCTTTCCGTTCGATGCCGAAACCGGTGCTCTTTACCTCGAGGGGTGGGAGTTTGAGGAGCTTGATGCGACCGACCCGGTACAGAACGCTCGGGCCCTGGCGCAGAGTCAGCTTGCCGCGCTGCAGATCGTCCGCTGGTGCCGTGCGCATCTGCCCGGCTACGAGCAATGTCGCGTCGAGCGCTTCCCGACCTCGCTGGGGATACGCGAGTCGCGGCGGATCATCGGCCATTACACCTTGACTCAGGAGGATGTGCTGGCAGGGCGGAAGTTCGATGACGGGGTGGTGCCGGCGTGGTTCTGGCTGGACCTGCACGACCCGCCGCCGCATCAGGAGCCGCATACCCTGGAATACGTGAAGGCCAGTCAGCCGCCTGCGGGCGACTGGTATGAGATTCCGTACCGGTCACTGCTGCCGCGCGGGATCAAGGGCTTGCTGGTGGCCGGTCGCAGCATCTCCGCCGACCGCAAGGCCCACGGCTCATTGCGCATCATGCCGACCTGCATGTTCATCGGGACCGCTGCAGGCACGGCCGCGGCGATTGCAGCCGCAGAGGGCACAGATGTGAGTGAGCTGGCGGGCGCGCGCCTCAAGCGGACACTGCTGGCAGATACCGAATGGGAGATACAACCGCAGACTTAGCGGCTAAATGCCGGCACAGTGAGTTGCCTCAGCGGCATGGCCGGAGCAGGTCAAGGGCAGCTCTGCGGGCAAATAGAGCAAGGCAATTTCAGGCTGAGCCACCGACAGCGTTCCAAAGAGGAGGAAGTATTTCATGGCCGAGAAGCAGGATGAATGCAAAGACGGCATGACGATGCGGCCGCACCACCTGATGTGTCTGTTTTGCCTCAAGGGTGGGGGCAACCCCCCGGACCGCGAGAGCGCCAGACTGGATGAGAAGCTGCAGGCCATCGAGGCTGACCGCAATATCCTCATCACTCTGGAGACCGCTTTCGACTGCATGGGCGGACCGACAACCTTCCCGACCAAGCACGATGCGGCGACCCGCCGCAAGGACCTGCAGGTGCTGCGGGCGCTGAACATGGTGCCGGACGCTACCCGCAATGCCAGGGAGCTGTTCCACCGGCGCATCCCACAGAATATCCCTAACCTGGCGGGCATCTGCCAGCTCGGGGGTGAGAGCGGGCCGGCGTGGCAGGAATGTCCGGAGGCCTATACCGGAGCCTACGAAAAGGGCCTGGAGGAGGGCATCATCATCTTCCGCGATCCGGTGGAGAAGGAGCAGTCGAAGGTGGATTCGGCGGCGGAAATAATGACCGCCGAGCGGCTGCGGGTCCGGCCGCATCACCTCTGCTGCATCTTGTGCGCCTATGGCGGCGGGATGAGAGCGCCGCTGGTCGAGGACAACCTTTGGGAGATCCTCGTGCGTAGTCGCGAGAATCCCGACATCGAGATCGAGCTAATCGAGGGCGCCTGCATGGTCTGCCCGCCGTGTCAGGGCTACGATCCGGACAAGGAGATCTGCGATGCCGGCTGCGGGCTGCGGGACCGGCTCAAGGACCTCAACACCTTCCAGAAGCTGGGCCTGCAACATGGTGATGTGCTGCCGGCCCGGGAGCTGTGGGCGCTGCTGTTCGAGAAGCTCGAGAGCCTGGCGGACATCTGCGACAATCCCGACGGCGTCATCCCGGAGTGGAGCACTTGCGGCGGTACCCACAGCGGCAAGTACGAGAAGCTGCGCGCCGAGGGCGTGGACAAGCTGCTCAATCCGGAGGAGTGAGCCTTATGTCACAGGACAATTCCGCCGGCCATTGGCCGGCAACGCATGGTGAAAAGTGCATCGTTCTCAGGCCCCATCATCTGCTTTGCCTGTTCTGCCTCAAGGGGGGCGGGGATCCCCCCGACCGCGAGGAGTGGAAGCTGGATGAGGTGCTGGAGAGAATACGAGCAGACCGCAATCTGCTGATCACACTCCAGACCGCCTTCAACTGCATCGGGGGGCCGACCACGGAGCCGACGATGTATGACCCGGCTACCCGTCGCAAGGACCTCCAGGTGCTGCAGAAGCTCAACCTCGCTCCCGGTGATACCCGTTCCGCGTACTGGCTGCTGCAGATGGCCCTGCCGAGGTTCATCCCGACTCTGTGGGGAGTCTGCGACCTCAATGGTGAGACGGGGCCGGCGTGGCAGGAGTGCCCGGTGGCGCACACGGAGGCGTATCACCTCGGCACGCAAGCAGGTGTCTGCCCGTCGCGCAGCGAGGAGGAGAAGGCGCAAGCGAAGGCCGAGTCATGCGAGGAAATCGAGAACTGTGACCGGCTACGGATCCGCGCCCATCACCTCCTGTGTATCCTGGCTTTCTGGGGGCGGTTTCTGGATGAACCTATCGCTGCGGACAACCTCTGGGAGCCGCTTGCCCGCATGCGCGAGAACCCCGATATCGAGATAGAACTCATCGAGGGGGCCTGCCAGGTCTGCCCGCCGTGCGGGGTGTATGATCCCAAGCGCGGGACCTGTGACGGAGGCTGTGCGCTGCGCGACCGGCTGAAGGACCTCAACACCTTCCAGCGCCTGGGACTGGCCCCGGGCGATGTGCGGACCGCGCGGGAGCTATACGACCTGATCTGGGAGCGGATTACCGACATCAGCCAGATCTGCGGCGGCCGCAACCCGGACAATATTGAGTGGGCCGATTGCGGCGGCCTCTCCGACGCGCGCTTCGGCAACGCCCGGCTGCGGGGGAAGTTCTGGGAATAGGGCATAAGCCGGGTAAGGGCAAATACGGCAGGCCTTCATGGACCTGCCGCATCCGCTTTGTGACCGGTGGGATAAGGGCTACTGCACCTGCAACGCGCTCGCTATGAACTGCTCGACAAACGGCAGGGCGTCTCTCTGGGGCTGGGAGGTAACCCCATAAAAGGCCCCATGCTCGGCTGCTGAGATGATCTCAAGCTGCACCGAGCCGCCTTTGGCTTCCAGCGCCTGTTTGAAGGCCTGCTGGGCCGCAATCGGTGTCGTAGTGTCGGCATCCCCAACCACGATCAGAAACGGCGGCTCGTCCCCGGTCAGGCGATGCTCCGGCGAGGCCAAGGGCACACGCCCCGGTGCGGCGGCCCATTCTTCCCCGATAATGTCCGGGATCAGCTCCGTTCGATACCGCTCCAGAGCCAGCACCGGGCACATGCACACCGCCGCCTGTGGGCGCGTATCGCGGATTGTCACCTCATCGGTAATGCCAAGGTCGTCTTCGGGTGCAATGGTCGCCAACATGCCGACGAGGTGCCCACCCGCCGAGGACCCGTAGGCGGCCATGCGTTGCGGATCGAAGCCGTATTCCCCGGCACGCTCCTTCACCCACGACATGCCCACTCGCACATCCTGCAGCATTTCCCGAAGATGGAACTCCGGCCTCAGGCGATAGTTGACCGAAGTGCAGACATAGCCGAGGCCACAGAAATGCTCCATGACCGGATGCCAGCCGGTCTTGTCACCGGCGGACCATCCGCCGCCATGGATGAAGAAAATGGCCGCGCCATTGCCCGCGGCGGTCGGCAGGAATACATCTATGGTCTGCAGCTCATGGCCGAGCGAGCTGTAGGGGATGTCGTAAGCACGCACTTGCTTGTTCCCTGTTGCGGTCACGCTAATGCCCCCTCCCGGCACGGTTGGTACTTAAATGCTGACAGCCTCACCCGTAGCCGCCGACGCATAGATGGCGTCGGTGATCTGCTGCACGATTAGAGCCTGCTCCAGGCTGGTCATCGGCTCGCGGTTATCGCGAATCGCCTCCACCAAGTCGGTGAGCGGGCCCCACATCGTTACCGAGCTGTCTTCCTTGCCCTCCCACAGCACTCGCGACGCCGTCCCCTGCTCTGTTGTGCACTCGTCAAAGACCAACTGGTTGGATGCGGCCGGTGTCATCTGCAGGTGCAGCGACCCCTTGGTGCCCACGATCTGCCAGGCGGTCTCCTCGCCGGCGGCCATGTACTCGCCGCGCTCTATAGAGATCATCGTCCCGCCCTGGCAGCGAATCAGCGCCGCGTAGTGGGTCTCAGCATCAGAGCCCTCGGGAATGTGCGAGGCGAGCTGGGGCGGAATCGTCCAGGTCTGAGCCAGGACCGTCTGCGGCTTGAGCTGCCAGCCGGTGATGCCCAGCAGGTAGTCCAAATCATAGCAGCCCCAGTTCATCAGGAAGCCGCCGCCGTTGAGATGGCGCTTGAGCCGCCACTCGGGGCGGGGACCATCGGGCGGAGGGCCTGCCGCGAAGAACGAGCGGCAGTAGATCGTCCGCAATTCGCCCAGCGCCCCCTCCGCAATCAAATCAGCGGCTAGCTCAGCGCCATGGGTGAAGCGGAAACGCGAGGAGCAACAGGCCGCGGTCAGGTCCCCGCGAGCGGCAATCAATTGCTCCACCTCAGCCGCATTCATCGCCACCGGCTTTTCGGTCAGCACGTGCTTGCCGTTGGCAAAGGCACCAAGGGCCAGTTCCGTGCGCACGAAAGTAGGCAGAGCCAGCACCACGAGCTCGATGTCGGGGTCTGCGCACAGCTCGGCGCCTTCGCGGTAAATCTTCTCTACGCCGAAGCGCTCGGCTGTCGCCTGCGCCCTTTCCGCGATGGCGTCGGCTATGGCCACCAGTTCCGTCAGCGGCAATTCCTGGGCCGCCTGGGCATGTCTGGGGCCCATTACTCCGCATCCGACAACGCCGACTCCTATAGGTTCCATTTCGTCACTCCTTTTGGTACACGTTACAGATCGGGCGACATTTCGCCGGAAGCAGCGCAACTTCCTGCGCGGGCGATCGGAGCACAGAAAAAGCCGCGTGGCTGGTGATGGCCGCGCGGCTTCGGTTTGCTCAAGGTCGCGGTTACTACTCCACCGTGACGGTCTTGGCCAGATTGCGGGGCTGGTCAATGTGCTCGCCGCGCAGGTCCGCCATGTGATAGGCCAATAGCTGTAACGGGATCGCCACAGTAATCGGCGAAATCAGCTCGTGCGTCGGCGGCACCCAGATCATGTCATTGGGCTGGGCGGCGACGTCATCGGGATCGGCTTCCTCGTCCAAACCGGTTGCCGGTATCTGCTCGTCTCCATCGGTGGCGACCGCAATCACCGGGCCGCTGCGGGCCTTGATCTCCATGATGTTGCCGATCATCTTCTCATAGACTTCGCCCGCCACCGCGATGGCGACGGTGAAGAGGTTCGGCTCCACCAGGGCGATGGGGCCGTGCTTCATCTCGCCGGCGGAATAGCCCTCGGCGTGGATGTAGCTGATCTCCTTGAGCTTGAGCGCGCCTTCCATCGCGGAGGGTAGGTTGACGCCCCGGCCCAGGAATAGCGAATTGGGCTTCTGGTAGTGCTTGGCGGCGATTGTCTTGACGTCGTCCTCGCGGTTGAGAAGCTGCCCAGCCAGTTCGGGACAGACCAGGAGTTCGGTCTTGATGGTGCGCAGGGTGTCGGGGTCCGCCGCGCCGCGCACCTCGGCGAAGTGGATAGCCAGCATCGCCATGGTGAATACCTGCAGGGTGTAAGCCTTGGTCGAGGCCACGCCGATTTCGGGGCCGGCCTGGATATAGACTACCCCGTCGGATTCGCGGGCAATCGAGCTATCCACCACATTCAGCACCGAGACGACCTTAGCGCCCTTGGCTTTCATGTCGCGCAGGGCCACCAGGGTGTCGGCCGTCTCGCCGGACTGGCTGATGACGATACAGAGGGTATTGTCCAGGACCACCGGGTCGCGGCTGCGCAGTTCGGCGGCCAGGTCGGCCTCGGAAGGGATGCGGGCAAGATTCTCCGTAAGAAAGCGCCCCACCAAACCGGCGTGGAAGGCGGTGCCGCAGGCAGTGAAGACGATCTTGCGCAGGCTCTTGATGTCGTCCTGGGTCATGTTCAGGCCTTCGAGCTTAATCGGCTTGTCGGGGTCGGAAAGCCGGCCGGCCAGGCAGTTGCGCATCGCGTCCGGCTGCTCGTGGATCTCCTTGTGCATAAAGTGCTTGTGGCCGCTCTTCTGGGCCGCATCGGCCGGCCAGGGGATCACGAACACCTCGCGCTCGAGCGGGTTCAGGTCCAGGTCGGTCAGTTCGATGCCCTCGGTGGTAATCAGCGCCACCTCATCGTCATCAATGACATAGACGCGGTCGGTCTCCTGGCGGATCGCGCCCATATCGGAGGCGATGTAGTTCTCGCCCTCGCCGATGCCGACTACCAGCGGTGAGAAGCGGCGCACCGCCACCAATTCCCCCGGGCTATCAGCGCAGATGATGCCGAAGGCGAAGGCACCTTCGAGGTCGGCGACCGCCCGGCAGACCGCGGCTCGCAGGTCGCCCGCATAGTACTTCTGCACCAGGTGGGCCATGACTTCAGTATCGGTCTGGGACCTGAACTGATAGCCCTCGGCGGTCAACTGCTCCCGCAGGTCCTGGTAGTTCTCGATGATGCCGTTGTGGACGACGGCGATCCGTCCATCGGCGGAAAGATGCGGATGCGAGTTCTCGACCGAGGGCTTGCCGTGGGTGGCCCAGCGGGTGTGGCCGATGCCGAGGGTGCCGAGCAGAGGGTCGGCCTCAAGTTCGGCCTCCATATCATCGAGCTTGCCGATGACTTTGCGTACCTCCAATTCGCCGTCGCGGATTACCGCAATCCCTGCCGAGTCGTAGCCGCGATACTCCAGGCGTCGCAGCCCGGCGAGACAGATCTGCGGGGCCTGGCGTGTTCCGATATAGCCGACAATTCCGCACATATCGATTCTTGCTCCTTGCTATTACTTGATTTGAGCGCTATTGCCTTTGGATGAGCCGCATCGAGTTGCGGTCGTCGGCGACGACCACAAGGAGGCCGGCCCATGCACGACCCCGGCCTGAAGACTTAAGAAAAACGGCTGGGCCAGCCTTGCAGGCCTCAACAAGCTCGGCCTGTTCACCCACTCCTTCGGAGTGGGTACCCGGGCCCCTCCATCACGACTTACGGCTGCAAATCATCAATCCGCAACCAACGCGAATCATGTATGGTTGGTGCTACGCTTTACCCAGCACGATCTGGTCATCGGCGGCTTCCACGCGGATGGTGTCGCCCTCGGCAAAATCGCCGCGCAGAATGGCACCGGCGGCGGGGTTCTCGACAGTTTTCTGGATCAAACGCCGCAGCGGTCGCGCCCCATACTCCGGATCGTAACCGCGTTCGGCCAGCAGCTTGCGGGCCTCGTCGGTGAGCTGGAGACCTAGATTGCGCTCCTGCAGGGCTTTGTGCAAGCGAGCCATCATCAGGTCCACGATCTGCAATATCTCGTCCTGTGTCAGCGCATGGAAGACGATGATCTCGTCCACGCGATTGAGAAACTCCGGTCGGAAGGTCACCCGCAGGCTCTCCATCACCTGGTCGCGCATCTGCTCATAGTGCTCCCGGCGCTGTTGTTCGTCCCAGTCGGTCGCGGGAGCGGTGATGAACTCGCTGCCGACATTGGAGGTCATGATGATGACGGTGTTTTTGAAGTCCACGGTGCGGCCGGCATTGTCGGTCAGCCTGCCGTCCTCGAAGATCTGCAGCAGGATGTTGAATACGTCCGGGTGCGCCTTCTCGATTTCATCCAGCAACACCACCCGGTAGGGCCGGCGGCGGACGGCTTCGGTGAGCTGGCCGCCCTCTTCGTAGCCGACATAGCCGGGCGGAGCGCCGATGAGCCGCGACACCGAGAACTTCTCCATGTACTCGCTCATGTCTATGCGCACCATCGCCTCCTCGTCGTCGAAGAGGAACTGCGCCAGGGCCTTGGCCAGCTCGGTCTTGCCGACACCGGTGGGGCCGAGGAATATGAACGAGCCGATCGGGCGGTTGGGGTCCTTGATACCGGCTCGGGCTCGGCGAATCGCCTGTGAGACCGCCACTACCGCCTCGTGCTGGCCTTTGACCCGTTCGTGGAGGCGGTCTTCCATGTTGAGCAGCTTCTCGGCCTCGGCCTCGAACATCTTCAGCACCGGGATGCCGGTCCAGTCGGAGACGATCTGCGCCACGTCCTCGGCATCCACACTGTCATCTATCTCTTGCTTGCCGCTCCATTTGCGTTCCGCCACCGGCAGCTTGGCCGACAGCTCGTCGAGCTGGGTCTTGATCCGGTCGGCTGCGGCGTAATCGCCGTCTATTGCCGCCTTGGTGCCCTGTTCCTCAAGCTCAGCGATCTGCTGACGGAGGCTCTCAGGTCGGGGTGGGAGGTCATAGGTATCTATCCGGAGCTTGCTGGCCGCCTCGTCAATCAAGTCAATCGCCTTGTCGGGCAGGAAGCGGTCCTGGATATAGCGGTCGGAAAGCTGCGCCGCCGCCTCCAGCGCCTCGTCGAGTATTTTCACACCGTGATGCTTCTCGTAATCCGCGCGCAGGCCCCGCAGAATCTCGATAGTATCCTCGACGGTCGGCTCCTCGACCATGATCGGCTGGAAGCGGCGCTCCAGGGCGGCGTCCTTCTCGATGTGCTTGCGGTACTCGTCCAGGGTGGTCGCGCCGATGGCCTGCAGCTCGCCACGCGCCAGGGCCGGCTTGAGCATATTGGAGGCGTCCATGGCACCCTCGGCGGCACCAGCGCCGACGACCGTGTGCAGTTCATCTATGAACACGATGATGCTGCCCTGGGCCGCGATTATCTCGTCCATCACGGCCTTGAGACGCTCCTCGAACTCGCCGCGATACTTGCTGCCCGCGATCATGCCGGCCAGGTCAAGCTGCAGCAGCCGCTTGCCGTATAGCATCGAGGGCACATCCTCAGTTACTATGTCCTGGGCCAGGCCTTCGACTATCGCGGTCTTGCCGACGCCGGGCTCGCCGATCAGCACCGGATTGTTCTTGGTGCGGCGGGAAAGCACCTGGATGACGCGGCGGATTTCGTCTTCACGGCCGATTACCGGGTCCAGCTTGCCCTCGCCAGCCAGCGCGGTGAGGTCTCGGGAGTATCGCTCCAGGGCCTCGTAGGCGGCCTCGGCGCTCTCGTCGGTGACCTGGTGGCTGCCCCGGATGCTCTGCAGGGCAGTCAGCACCGCCTCGCTGGTGAGGCCGGCGGCTTTGAGCATGCCGGCGGCCTCAGTATTGCCATCCTCGATGATAGCCAGAAAGAGGTGCTCGCTGGCAACGTAGGTGTCGCCGAAGCGCTGAGCCACCTGCCAGGCCAAATCGAAGACGCGCTGGGTGTGCGGTGTGATGTAGATTTGGCCTTCCGCGCCCCCTCCGGAAACCTGCGGGCGCTTGCCTAGCTCCTGCTCCACCTGCTTGACCAGCGCGTCGCGGCCCACGTCAAGCTTCTCCAGGACGCGCGATACTACGCCGCCTTCCTGCTCGAGCAGAGCCAGCAGGATGTGCTCGACATCAAGTTGGGTATGACTATAGCGCTGCAGGATCTGCTGAGAGCTGTTCAGCACCTGCTTGGCTTGATTAGTGAACTTCTCAAAGTCCATCATCTATCACCTCACTTGCCCAGCACCTGTGCCGCAAAAAGACAGACCTGACATATAACGCCGCCGGCGCTCAGGGTCTATCATCGCGTGAATTCCATCCAGTTCATTGTGTGACATCATCTTCGGGGGCGGCGTCTAGTAGAGCCCTTGCGGCCTCTGCCTTGTCCGGCGGCACCAGGACCCTTATCGGCTCGTGTACTACTCCGCCCATCGCGGTGGTTGGCGGCTGCACAGGCAGGCGCACGGCGGGAATGTCGGCGGCTTCAAGCCGGGCAATCAGCATACTTGCGTTGAGATCGTTACCAAGCCCGGAAATCCGCGCCACTACGACCCAGCCTTCATTCTGCATATTGTCGTGCCCTCGAGTTCTTTGCCAGGATGGTCGTTGACACCGACCGCCTAGTCTTGGTCTTCCTGGGTACTATCCATGATGCGCACCTCGGCACTTGGCTGCGGCGGCGGATTAAGCCGCTTCGGGCCATGTTCCAGGTCATGCTGCAGCCGCTCCAACTGCTCTTGCAATTCATCTATGCGCTCAAGCAGCTTGAGTACTATCTCCACCCCCGCCAGATTCACGCCCATCTCCTGCGTCAGGCGCTGGATCTGCCGCAGCAGCTCGATGTCTGCATCGGAGTATAGGCGCACGTTACTGTCCGAACGCCGCGGCTCGATCAGCCCCATCCGCTCATAGGTGCGCAGGGTCTGCGGATGGCAGTTGACCAGCTTGGCGGCTATGCTGATAACATATAACGGCTCACCTGCATCGCGTCGCATTACCTCCACCTCTGCTTTGTCCGTATGCGTGCCCGTACCTGGCCGGCGGCTGGGACGGACCGCTGCGAGCCTAAAGCCCGGTCGGCAGGCCCTTGCGCGGGTCCTCCTGCCAGACCTCTTGCAGTTGCTCGACGGCCTTGCGCTGCTTGGCGTTGAGCTTCTTGGGCACGCTGATTTCGACTTGCACGTATTCGTCGCCGCGGCCGCTCCTGTTGACGCGCGGAAAGCCTTTGCCCTTGAGCCTGAACTTCTGGCCGTTCTTGGTCCCGGCCGGGATCTTCAGATTCACGCGGCCGTCGGGGGTCGGCACGGCTATCCTGGCCCCCAGCGCCGCCTCCACGAAGGTGACCGGCACGGTAGCGTAGATGTCATCGTCCTGGCGCGTGAAGAAGTTATGCGGCTGCATCTTGATGACCAGGTAGAGGTCGCCATTGGGCCCGCCGCGCGCGCCGCGGCCGCCTTCACCGGCTATTCGCACCCGCGAGCCGGTCTTGACGCCGGCCGGGATCTTGACCTTGATCTTGCGGTCCCGGGCCACTTCGCCCCCGCCGCCGCATCTCGGGCATGAGCCGGTGATGATCTGGCCGCTGCCTTGGCACTGCGGGCAGGCGCTGCCCAGACCGAATAACCCGCCGCTGATCTGACCGCTGCCCCCACAGTGGGGGCAAGTCTCGGTAGTGCCGCCGATGCCGTCACATTCCGGACAGCGGTCGGCGATGCGCAAGCTCAGGGTCTTCTCGACGCCGCTGAAGGCCTCCCTGAAGCTGATCTCCATCTCGTGCTCGATGTCAGGGCCGCGCTGTGGCTGCCTGGCAGCGGCATAGTGCCGGGCCCGACCGCCGCCGGTGTACATGTCGCCGAACAGGTCGCCGAAGATCTCGGCGAAGCTGCCGGCGCCGTACTGGTTGAACACAAAGCCGGCGAAGTCCTGGGCGGATTGGGGACCGCCCTGCTGGCGCGCCTGCTGGTAGGCCTGGCCGAAGCGGTCGTAGTCCTGGCGCTTGTCCGGATGGCTCAGCACCTCGTAGGCCTGGCTGATCTCCTTGAAGCGCTGCTCGGCGGCCGCATCACCCGGGTTGACGTCCGGGTGATACTTGCGCGCCAGCTTGCGGTATGCCTGGCGGATTTCTTTCTGTGAGGCGTCGCGATCTATTCCCAACACCTCATAGAAATCTAGAGTCGCAGCCATAGTGCGTTCTCGCCTTCTGTTGAAATTGGGGACAGTCACCTATTTTTGTGAAGGAATAGGAGTGGGAGTCAAAAATAGGTGACTGTCCCCAATTTCGGTCTCATCTATTACTCGTCTTCGGCCTCGAAGTCCGCGTCAATCACGTCATCACCGCTGGTATCGGCGCCGGCGCTACTGTCGGCCTCCGGGCCGGTCGGTCCGGTCTCCGGCTGCCCGCCGCCGGCCTCGGCAGTAGCCTGTTCGTACATGCGCTGCGACACGCCGGCAAAGGCCTGATTAGCTTCGTCCATGGCCCGGCGGATGGCTGCGACATCATCGCTCTTGGCCGCTTCCTGCAGCGCCTCCACTTTCTCCTGGATCGGCGCTTTCTCGGCCTCGCCGACCTTGTCGCCCAGGTCATTGAGGGTCTTTTCCAGTTGATACGCCAACTGGTCGGCTTGGTTGCGGGCCTCGGCCAGCTCGCGGAACTTCTTGTCCTCCTCGCTGTGCGCCTCCGCCTCCTGCACCATGCCCTCGACCTCATCATCGGCCAGGGCGCCGGAGCCGGTAATGGTGATGTCCTGGTGCTTGCCGGTCGCCTTGTCCTCGGCGGTCACCTTGAGGATGCCGTTGCTGTCTATCTCGAACTTGACCTCAATCTGCGGCATGCCACGTGGTGCCGGCGGAATACCGGTCAGATGGAAGCGCCCCAGGGACTTATTCTGGGAGGCGCGCGAGCGCTCGCCTTGCAGGACGTTGATCTCGACGGTGTTCTGGAAGTCGGTGGCGGTCGAGTAGGTGCGGGTCTGCTGGGTCGGCACCGAGGTATTGCGCGGGATCACCACATCCATCACATCGCCCAGCGTCTCGACGCCCAGCGTCAGCGGCGTGACATCCACCAGTACCATGTCCTGCACGTCCTGGGTCAGCACCGCCGCCTGGATCGCGGCACCCATCGCCACGACCTCGTCGGGGTTGATGCCCTTGCGCGGCTCGGTGCCACTGAGGCGTCGCACCAGGTCCTGCACCGACGGGATCCGCGTCGAGCCGCCCACCAGCAGCACCTCCTCGACCCCGTCGCTGTCCAACTCGGCCTCGCGGATGGCGGTAGTCACGGCCTCCTCGGTCTTGGCGATGAGGTCGCCGATTAGCTCCTCGAGCTTGGCCCGGGTCAGCGTCATCTCCAGATGCTTGGGGCCCTCGCCGTCAACCGAGGTCACAAACGGCAGGCTGATGGTGGTCTGCACCGTCGTCGAAAGCTCCATCTTAGCCTTCTCAGCCGCGTCGCGCAGCCGCTGGAGGGCCTGCCGGTCCTTGCGCAGGTCTATGCCGTTTTCTTTCTTGAATTCCTCGGCGATGTAGTCAACGATGCGCTCGTCGAAGTCGTCGCCGCCCAGGTGGGTATCACCGGAGGTCGCCAGCACTTCGTAGTAGTCCCGCTCTTCGCTGGCCTTGTCAACCTCGACATCCAGCACCGAGACGTCAAAAGTGCCGCCGCCCAGGTCATAGACCATGATGGTGGCGTCCTTCTTGTTCTCGTGATAGCCGTAGGCCAGGGCCGCGGCGGTCGGCTCGTTGATGATCCGCAGCACCTTGAGGCCGGCAATCTCGCCGGCATGTTTGGTCGCGGTGCGCTGGGTGTCATCGAAGTAGGCCGGCACCGTAATAACGGCATCGGTGACCTCTTCGCCCAGATAGGCTTCGGCATCGGCCTTGAGCTTTTGCAGAATCAACGCCGAGATCTGCTCCGGGCTGTAGTCCTTGCCGTCAATCGTCACGTTCTCGCGGGTGCCCATTTTGCGCTTGATCGAGGCGACGGTGCGCTCCGGGTTGAGGATCGCCTGGCGCTTGGCCTGCTGGCCGACGAGGCGCTCGCCATTCTTGGAGAAGTGTACTACCGAGGGGGTGGTGCGCCCGCCCTCGGGGTTGACGATAATCGTGGGTTCGCCGGCCTCAACGACCGCGACACACGAGTTGGTCGTCCCCAGGTCAATACCAATAGCTTTTGCCATCAAACTTCACCGCCTTGCAGTTTTGGCCCGCCTACGTCAGATAGGTAGGTTGCTGGTCCGTTTTGGGTCATAACATCGGGCGTATTATAAACCTTGAGTGCAATATTGTCAAGATATTTGATAAGGTTTTCTCATGCCCCGTAATCCGCCTGCCAAGGCCCCAGAACGCACAAAATACCACCCGCACAAGTGCGGGTGGTATCAGTCACCAGCAGAGCGTAGCCTACGGCTTGGCGCCGTTCAGGTGCCCTAGTGGTCGTGGCCCCAGAGGCGGCGGCCAAAGGTATCGGTGCGCATGAACTGGCTGATAGCCAGCCACTTGGCGTGCCCGTCCATGTACCCCACGTTGCTGCCATTGTTGTGCACGATGCCCACGTGTCCGGTATAGGGCGGAACCCAATGGCTGGCACGATAGCTGACATACGAGTAGGCGTAGGTGGAGCCACCGGGGCCGTCGGGGCGGGTGCAGCAGAAGATCATCGTCTCGGCTGGGTAGCGCCAGTAGGCCAGCCCCACCTTGGCCTGGCTCGAATGGCACCAGTAGGGCATCCCGTTATAGCTCCAGCCGTAGCCGACGCTGTACTCAGGTTTACTGGGGCATTTCCAGATATCGCTGTTCTTGATATAAGGCTCCAGTAGCACGTACCAGGCATAAGAGCCCCCGCTGCCGGGAGGATAGACTGCATAGGTACTTGCCGACACAATTTTCTCGTCATAGTCCTGCACGTATTGCATAAGCGCCAGCCCCAACTGCTTGCAGTTGCTGAGGCATGAGGTCTGGCGCGCCTTCTCCCGGGCCCTGGCGAAGACCGGAAACAGGATCGCCGCCAGAATCGCGATGATCGCGATGACTACCAACAACTCGATCAGTGTGAAGCCTCGTACCGTTTTCACAATCACGCCTCCTTAGATTTAGTGTTTTGGACAGCTACAAGTACCAGTACAGCGTTCCGCCGTTGCCCACGGGCCGGGAGGGGCCGGGCTTCATCCACTTGGCATGACCGTCAACGAAGCCGATATTCCATCCGCCGTTGTGAATCGTCACCCAGCGGTTGGGATCGCAGGAGCTTGATCCCCACAGGCGGTAGAAGGCCCAGGAGGGGTAATCTGCGCCATGGTGGTCGGCGATGGCGACATGTTGGGCGGGATAGTCAATGTCGGCGAGCTTGACGCCCTCATATATGGCTCCGGTTCGGTCCGGATGATTGCCGACATAGCCGAGATAGACGTTCCAGCCGTAGCCGAGCCAGTCTGCGGGGTTGCTGGGGCAGTAGAAGACCTGGCGGTTCATGACATACGGATAGAGGAGATCCGGCCAGTAGAGGGTGGTACCGCTACCGCCATACCAGGGTCTCGGGACGGAAACGGGGGAGATGATCTCCCCGAATAGGAGCGTCTCGTCATAGTCCTGAATGTACATGTGGACGGCCAGGGCCATCTGCTTGACGTTGTTGAGGCAGCTTGTCTGCCGGGCTTTCTCGCGGGCCCGGGCGAAGACCGGAAACAGAATCGCCGCCAGGATCGCGATGATGGCGATCACTACCAGTAACTCAATAAGTGTAAATCCCTTCCTCATCACAATACCTCCTCTGCTTCTTCCCCTACCAGTATTCGACAGGCGCAAGGCCTGTCCTACCTGACCCTACAGCCCCACATGGGGACAGTCACCTCTTGCTGCACCGGATTGCGGCCCCCAGTAACAGGAACGGCAAGCAATGGGCAACTGCCCGCCATCTGGCGCCCCCGATTTCCAGGCTCGCGCGCATCGCCTGATGCCCCCTTGAGAGAAGGGGCTGCTGGTCGCCGTTAAGGCAGTCCTAGGACGGCCTGGAGTGGTACCAGCGGATCTGATTGTCAGTGCTGGTACCGATCAGGTCCGACTTCTTGATCCACTTGGCGTGGCCGTCCACATAGCCGAAGTTGCCGCCACCGTTATGGATGTCGGTGAGGCGGTCGGTGAGGGTGGGATAGCAGACGGCGCAGTAGAGCCAGTTATAGCCTCTGGCAGTATCGCCCAGCATGATGACTTGGGCCGGATACCTGACCGCCGCCAGCTTGACCGCCCAATTGGGGGTCGAAGTGCTGCCCATATAGTAGGGCAGGTGGGGGTAGTTCCAGCCGTAGCCACACTCGTTGGTCCGCGAGGGACAGATGGCGATCTGGTTGTTGTGCACGTAGGGCTCCAACGGGCTGCGGAGGGTGGAGGAGGGGTAGGCTAGGTGATAGAACAGGTTCCACCACACGTTGGGGGCGGGTCCGCCTTGGCCATAGGGCAACTGCTCGTCATTGTCCTGGGCGTACATTAGAACACCCAGAGTGAGTTGCTTGACATTACTCAAGCAGCTCGACTGCCGGGCCTTCTCGCGGGCCCTGGCGAAGACCGGAAACAGAATCGCCGCCAGGATCGCGATGATGGCGATCACTACCAGTAACTCAATAAGTGTAAATCCCTTCCGCATCACAATACCTCCTCTGCTTCTTCCCCTACCAGTATTCGACAGGCGCAAGGCCTGTCCTACCCCACTGCATAGACGAAACTGAAAATAGCCCTCCAGCTCTCGCGGCCGCGGTGAGTTCCGCGCCCGCTGCTTCGCGGGAAAGTGGCTGACTGTTCCTCAAGCTCACTACTAGAAGCGGTTCCAAAACTTAGTTTTCAGGACTCGCGAACTGGCAAAGCGCTGCTTCTGGTACCCAGGGGACAGTCCCTAAAGGGACAGTCCTCCATGGGGGTCTTGGAACAGCTTCTAGGGCGCATAGCGCCAGGGCGCGGCCACACCCGGCACGCTCTTGGCCACTTCGCTGAGTGGATACCACTTAGCGTGCCCGTCAACCAGTCCATAGTTGCCGCTGCCATGATGGCGGTGACACAGATAGGTGGCATTGCGCCGGTAGAGATAGGCGTGGCAGTTGGAGCTCTGGTAGCCGTTGTCGCCGATTAGAATCGTCTCCGCCGGGTGGTCCAGCTCCGCCAGGTTGGTGGCCCAGCCGGTGCCGTGGGACCCGCAGTAGTAGCCAAATTCCGAAGTGTTCCAGCCGTAATCATAGTACCCCCCGTTCTCGCTGGGACACTGGAAGAACTGGTAGTTCTTCACATACGGCTGGATGAGGTCATACCAGCGCCGCGTCATGGAGTGGTTGCAGGGGGCGGAGGCATACATCACCAGCGCGCCAGGCACAAGCCTTTCGTCGTAATCCTGAGTGTACATCAGAATCGCCAGCATGAGTTGCTTGACATTGCTGAGGCAGCTTGTCTGTCGCGCCTTCTCGCGAGCCCGGGCAAAAACCGGGAAGAGGATCGCCGCCAGGATCGCGATAATCGCGATGACAACTAGCAGTTCGATAAGGGTGAATCCACGTTTCATCTCCACACCTCCCAATTACCATGCGTTAGCGGAAGATTCACCGAATAACGGCCATCTCTGTAAGCTCGACTCGCCCCCCTTTCGCACAGACAGCCGTAACTGCGCGCAATTCGCAATTGCTATCTATATTCTTTTCCACGCGCACCTACTTCAAACCTGCTAATCCGCACTTTTTTTCTGTTGGCCTGCTGGGAAGGTTGCGCCAAGAAAAAACGCCACCTGCTGGTCGGCAGATGGCGTTGTAGCGATCTCTGGCTTGGTATGTCGTCGTGGTAACGGCACATGGCGCGACTAATACCGCCAGGGCGGCCCGGACGCGAGCAAACGGCTCTTATCGTACCACTTAGCGTGCCCGTCGCACAGGCCCATATTGCCGCCGCCGTTGTGGCGGCTCGGCAGGTAGGTGCTGGAGCATTTGTACAGATACCGCTTGGAGCCGCTGCTGCCGACGCCGGCTTCAGAATTGTCTCCCAACAGAATCGTCTCGGCTGGGTTGGCAATCTCGGCCAGTTTTGTGCACCAGCCGGTGCCGTGGGAGCCGTAGTAGTACCCGAACTCCTGGTAGTTCCAGCCGTAGCCATACTCGGTCCCGGGCTTGCTTGGGCAAATGAATATCTGGGTGTTGTTTAGATAGGGCGCTACGCACTGATACCAGTAGTATGGACGCACGGGGGATGGATAGGCAGCGGCGATGAGCGTGTCGTCGTAGTCCTGGGCGTACATCAGCACCCCTAGCATGAGTTGCTTGACATTGCTCAAGCAGCTCGACTGGCGCGCTTTCTCGCGGGCCCTGGCGAAGACCGGGAACAGAATCGCCGCCAGAATCGCGATAATCGCGATCACCACCAGCAGTTCAATGAGCGTAAAGCCCCGTTTCATCTCGACACCTCCACATTCGAATACCCAATGTACCTGCCACTGGACACCATTATTGCACATTTACATTATTGACTGCAAGGCGGGTTGTCAAACCCCAGACGCCTCTTCTTCCGTCTGGCCGGGTTCTTTATAGGCCGAGCTACGCGGGACAGTGGTTGGGCCGGATGGGGACCCCAAACGTCCCCCATTCGGCCCCTCCACATGACAACCGCACACGGCATAGCCACTCAAGATGTGGGTAATGCATAGCGGCTTGGCAGGGGGTGAAGGAGCCTGCCGGCCCGGTGCCGAAATGTCCTGCGCCATAGTCCGCGCTTACGACAGTCTCTATGGAGCACGAATTGACAGCGGCCCGGCCCGCTCAGCATGACCCAACAGTATCGCGCCTGCGCGCAGGCCTGCTGGTAGCGTTGCTGGCGATCGCGCTGCTGGTGAGGCTCTACGGCATCTTCGACCGTGGCATCATGCTGTGGGATGAAGGCTCCTATCTGATGGAGGGGCGCTTCATCGCCAGTGGGCTGAAGGCGGCGGTGTGGAAGCTGGCCGGGACCGTGGTGCCGTGGGTTTCTGAACCCACCGGCGAGCAGATCCGCCAACTGGTCGCCGGAATCGCCCCCGGGATCATGGGCAAGCCCGGTCACGCCGGTCTCATCGCGCTGTTCATGCTGATCTTTGGCGACCACCTCTATACTCCGGCCCTGCTCGCGATCGTCTGCAGCCTGGTCATCATGTACCTGGTCTATCGTCTGGGGCTTGCTTATACCGGTCCGGTCGGCGCCTTGGCGGCGGTCTATGTCCTGGCGATCTCGCCCTACTACCTGTTCTATAGCCGCGTCGGGCTGGCCGAGATGGATTTCGCCCTCGGCGGGCTGCTGGTGGTATGGCTGCTGTGGCGACAGATGCAAAGCGAAAAGCTGCCCTCCAACCGCGCTGTGCTGGCCTGGGGTTTGTTGACCGGCGCCGTTTTCCTAATCAACTATCGCGCCTACATCCTCCTGGCGTTGGTGCTTTTCTGGCTCGGTGTAATGCTGCTGCGTCGCAGGGCGTCGCCGGGCCTGACCATTTCGCGTGTCGCCTGCCTCGGTGTCGGGTTCATCATACCCCTGGTGGTGATGGAGGGCCTGTACCGGCTCGGTGCCGGCATCGCGCAAACCGTCCGGCCGGGCATGGAGTTCCGCACCTATTTCGACCAACTGCTGTGGCTGGCGACGGCTCACGGCGGCGAGCCCCTGACCCTCGTCAATCTCCCGACATATGCGTATCTGCTGATGAAGTGGGAGTTTCCCGCTTTGGTGCTGCTTGTCGTGGGCAGCTTCGCCGCCCTCAAGCGGCGGCGCATGGACGACTGGCTGGTGCTGAGCTTCTTCTACCTGCCGATGCTGCAGTGGTCGCTGCGGGCGGATGGCTACGCGCGGCTGGCGGTGTTGAATCTGCCGCTGTACGGCCTGCTGGTGGGGCTGGGCTTTCGGACACTGCTTCCCGGTCGGCTTCAGGGCGCGCGCATGATAGTGCTCACAGTAGCTCTGGTCATCCTGCTGGGGTCAACAGCGCTCTACTGCGACCTGCCCATTCTGCAGGCGAAATCCCTGCATGGCCGGGCTTTGGCTCTGACTGCCGAGGCCGGCTCGCGGCAGATTATAGACACCAATCCGGGCGTCGGCGCAGTGCATGAGGAGCTGTACCGGCTGGAGGACAACATCCGGCTGCCGGAGCTGCCCGACGAGGCCCTCAAGACCCTACACCGGGCCGAGCAGCATGGCGCCAAGTACCTGATTACCGACATGCAGCGCTTCGTCAGCGGCACGCGGCTGCTGAGCCTGCCTCGCTACCGCCGCAGCGCCTGTCATGCCATCGAGACCCGCTGCCGGCCCGTGTGGGAGGCTCCCCACCTGCGGGGCCTATTTTTTCACTACTGCTTCGAGCACAACTGGGGCTTGCGGCAGACCTTGCAGCTTTATCGCGCCTACCGCGAGGATTCCGACTTAATCCGCATCTACCGCCTGGAGGATGCGATTGCGGCTCTGGAGCGAGCTCGCCAGGAAGGAGATTAGCCGCGAGCCTGCGAAACAGATACAACCGTTGTCAACTTGTCGCTGCGGAGGTCAGAAATGAAACTAGGCTGTTCGACACTGCTATTCGGCGGATACGACCTTGACACCGCGCTGGCCGGCATCGCCAAGGCCGGTTATGAGGCCATCGAGCTGGCCTCGATACCGGGCATGGGCATGCACTTCGAGCCGGGCCGCGGCGATGCCTACTACCGGGAAATCAGGCAGAAGGTCGCGGATGCCGGCCTGATCATCGAGTCAACCGGTATCGGCGGGGCTTTCATCAAGGACGGCTTCGAGGCGCTGGTCAAGGCTACCGCCAAGTTGGGCGCACCATGTATCACCACCAGCTCCGGTGGAGCCTCCGGTGATGAAGAGTATTGGACCGCGCTGATGCGGCGGATGAAGTGCGCCCGGGTCTGTGCCCGCACCTATGGTGTCAAGCTGTCGTTCAAGCCGCATGTGCGCGGCGCGGTCAACAATGTGGCAAGCTCCCGCCGCTTCATGGAAGAGAATGACAGCGAGTGGGTGGGCCTCAATATTGACAACACTCATCTGCAGCGCGAGGGGGATGACCCGGTAGCCGCGGTCAAAGAGTTGGCGCCATGGATCCTGACCGCCCGCATCCGCGACTATAAATCGGAGGATTTCGGTATCGGGCCGGTCGAGAATCAGATCCCCGGCAAGGGCCAGAGCGATGTCAAGGCCTACTATGAGGCCTTGTGCCAGGTCGAGGGCCTGGAGTACGCCACCGTCGAGATGGTCGGCTCCAAGGATTTCGAGCTGGCCGAAGTCCAGCGCGTGATCGAGGAGACCATTGCGGCGCTCAAGAGCTATCAGTCCTGAGCGTACTGATTGGGAGATGCAGCGATGCCTCAGACCGACGGAGCCCTGGGCATAATCGTGGAAGAGAACGTGCGGGTGCCGATGCGCGACGGGATTGCGCTGAGCACCAATATCTTCCGCCCCGACGCGCCCGGCAAGTTCCCCGCCATCGTCAATCGCACCCCGTATGGGAAGAGCAAAGGTGGCTTGGAGCGCTATGTGCGCGCCGGCTATGTGGTGCTCAGCCAGGACGCCCGCGGGCGCTATGAATCCGAAGGTGAGTACGTTCTGTACACCGATGAGAGCAACCATGACGCCGAAGACGGCTATGACACGGTCGAATGGGCCGCAGTCCAGCCGTGGTGTGACGGCCAGGTCGGCACCTGGGGGACCTCCTATCCGGCCTACATGCAGTGGCAGCTTGCGGCTCTGCGACCGCCGCATCTGAGGTGCCTCTGCGCCTGCTCGATCCCGCCGGAGAATACCGAGGTGGACTGGTGGGGAGCGTTCAAGCCGGCCCGCCGGATCAAATGGTGGCTCTCGACCATCGCCCCGGACTTGCGTCGCCGGGCCGGTTGGCCGCCGCCGCATACAACGGCTGAGGCCCGCGAGATTTTCGATAAGCTCGAAGGCGCGACCTGGATGGGCTTTCTGCCCTGGCTGGAGTTCCCCAAGCATCTGCCGCCGCCGCTGGATAGATATGCCGAGGACTGGCTCAAGCACCCCAACAGGAAGTGCTGGCGCTTCGCCGAGAAGCACGCCGAAATCGAGGTGCCCAACCTGGACTTCTCCGGCTGGTACGACCACTGCGCCTCGATGATGCACCTGGCGGGCATGCAGGAGAACGCCCGCAGCGAACTTGCCCGCACTCAGACCAAATTGGTGCTGGGGCCGTGGAATCACGGCGGGGCAGGCCAGCGCAAGATCGGCGAGATAGACTTCGGTCCCGCCGCCCAGCTCGATCTCGACGACCTCAAGATCCGCTGGTTCGACCACTGGCTGAAGGGCATCGCCAATGATGTCGAGCAGTGGCCGGCCTGCCGCTACTTCGTGATGGGCTCCGGCAAGTGGAAATCCGCCCCGACCTGGCCGCCACCGGACAAGCCGCAGCGGGAGTATTACATAGGCAGCGACGGGACGGCCAATCCGGTTGACAAATCGGGAACGCTTTCAACCCAATCGCCGGCGGCACCAGGCAGCGATACCTATACCTACGATCCGCGCGACCCGGTGCCCACGCTGTGGACGCCGGCCTTCTTCACCGTGCCACCGGACCGGCGCCGGCTTGAGTACCGGAGCGATATCCTCCACTACCGCAGCGAGCCGCTGACCGAGGAGGTCGAGATCGTCGGCTACCCGGAGTTCGTCCTGTACGCATCTTCGTCGGCTTCCGATACGGACTTTTTCGTGCGGCTGGTGGATGAGGACCCCGAGGGGATGGCCCTGGAGGTGTGCTATGGCATGGTGCGGGCCCGGCATCGCAACTCGCTCGATGAGGAGGAGCTGCTCACTCCCGGCGAGGTCACCGAGTTCAGAATCAAGCTCGGCGCGACGGCGAATCGCTTCCTCAAAGGCCATCGCCTCAGAGTGGAGATCACCAGCAGCGATTTCCCGAATCACGACCGCAACCACAACACCGGCAGGAATGATCTCGCGGACACGGAGCTGGTGCCGGCGCAGCAGACGATAGTGCACTCGCCCCAGCACCCCTCGCGCCTGATTGTCGGCGTAGATGAAGGCTGATACTCCCATATTGTGACCTGGTCAAAGAGAAGCGTTCTCACTCAGGAGGAATACGAGATGCTCAAAGTTGGCGTAATTGGTATGCGCGGTATCGGCAATCAACACGCCGATTGCTACGTAAGCAGCGAACATGCCGAGCTGGTCGCGGTATGTGACTTGGTGCAGGAGCGGGCCGATGGAGCCGCTGCCCGCCTCGGTGTCAAGGCCTACTACGACATGAACGAGATGCTCGGTACTGAAGACCTCGACATCGTGGATGTCTCCACCGGCGGCGTGGAGAACGGCTCCGACCACTATGCGCCGGTGATGGCGGCCCTCAACGCCGGCAAGCACGTTCTGTGCGAGAAGCCGATCAGCAACAATATCCGCGAGGCGCGGGAGATGGTCGCGACGGCGCAGGAGAAGGGGCTGTGCTTCGGCGTCAACCTCAATCATCGCTTCACCCCGCCGACCTTCAAGGCCAGAGACTGGATGCAAGAGGGCCGGCTTGGTGAGGTCAATTTCATCAACATGGCGCTGTGGATCGGCAACCCCAAGGATGACGAGTTTTTCCACCTGCGCGCCCCGCACCCGCACTCGATTGACGTGATGCGCTATTTCTGCGGCTCGGTCGAGTACGTCCAGGCCTTCCTGAAGCGCTCGGAGGGGCGCACCTGCTGGTCCAACGCCTCGATCAATATGAAGTTCGCCAACGGCGTCATCGGGCACCTGACCGGCAGCTACGATATGACCACCCGGCACCCGATGGAGCGCTGCGAGGTCGCCGGCACCCAGGGCCGCTTCGTGCTGGATAATGTCTATGAGGACCTGACGCTGTGGCTGCACGATTCGGAGGAGGTCACTACCGTACACAACTCCATCTTCGGTGGCCTGACCGGCTTCGGCGACACCTTCCGGATGCGGATTCATCGCTTCTGCGAGCAAGTGGCCGAGGGGACCGCTCCGGCGGAGATCGAGGCCTCCGGCGCTGATGCCCTGCAGGCCCAGGAGGTCATCGAGGCGGCCATCGAGTCGCACCAGACCGGCGAGGTCGTGAAGCTGGAGGTGTGAGCTTGCACGCTTGCCGAGAAGTCGAATCAAGGCGCGGCACCCTCGCAGAACGGATGCCGCGCCTCGTTAGTCGCTCAGTCACCTTCAGCCGCTAGCTGAGTATCTCCGCCAGGCTGTCGGCCCAGGCGTGGCGCATCTCATCCAGGGCTATCTCCGTCTCGAGGTCGCCGGTGCTGAGTGCCAGTTGCGGCTCTTCGGTGACCTCCCCCAGGCAAGTCAGTCCTAGGCCGTATTCGGCCATGATCTCGGCTACAGCATCCTCCCGCCCGGCTTTGATCTCCATCACGAAGCCGCCGGATTCAGAAAACAGCCACTTATCCCAGCGCAGCTCGGTCGCCACGCCGGAGAGGTCCAGGCTCACCCCCAGTCGCCCCTTGGCGTAGCTGCCCAGCATCATCTCACTGACCGCCACCAGCAAGCCACCGTCGGAGATGTCGGTACAGGCGGCGATATGGCCGGCCTGGATGGCGTCGGTGATGGCGTAGATCATGTTGCGATGCAGCGTGAAGTCAACCATCGGGACGTTGGCGCCGAGGCCGTGACCGAGAGCGCGGTAGTAGGCGCTGCCGCCGAGCTCATCGCGGCGCGGCCCGATCATGTAGAGCTTATCTCCCGTGGCCTTGAGCTGCATGGTCACGGCCTTGGAGTAATCCGGCATCGTCCCCAGGCAGGCGATGATCGGCGAGGGCGATACCGAGCTGCCGGTCGCTGATTCGTTGTAGAACGAGACATTGCCGGAGATGATGGGCACCGGCGTGTTCTCATGGCCCTTCAGCCAGATATGCTTGGCCGCCTCGGAAAGCCCGCGCACAGCCTCATCGAACTCCCAGAAGGCCTGCGGCTTTTCGGGATTGCCGAAGTTGAGGCAATCGGTCAGCGCCTGCGGGACGGCGCCGACGGCGGCCACATTGCGCATCGCCTCGGCAACCGCATTGACGCCGGCCCAGTAGGGGGAGATATCGCCGTAGAAGGGGTTGCCATCTACGGCCAGCGCCATCGCCGCATCGCAGCCGTCGAGCGGGGTCATGACGCCCGCGCCGGCTTCACCGGGCCGGATGACGGCATGGCCCTGCACCTCGGAATCGTAGGCGCGGAAGAGGTAAGCTCGCGAGCAGATATTGGCGTCGGCCAGCACCTTGAGCAGCGCCTCGGTGAGGTCCGGCATGTCGAACTCCGGCTCTGTGCTCGCGAACTCGTAGGCTTCGGCTGCTCGCTCGTAGGAGATGCCGGCGGTGACTTCATCAATCGGGCACTCGGCGACGATCTTGCCCTGGTATCTAACGCGATAAGTCTTTTCGGTGGTGATGCGGCCGATGATGCTGGCGCGCGCCCCTTCGTAGATATTGGGCAGGTCCCAGTCCTGGTTATATATCCTCAGCACCGTATCGGCGAAGGGTTCGGGCACCACCAGCAGATAGCGCTCCTGGGTCTCGGCGCAGCAGATGGTCTCGGGGAGCATCTCCGGCAGTGCCACATGCACGGCCTCGAGGTCAATCTCGACGCCGAAGCCGCCGGCCTGGGGCAGCTCGGAGCTGCCGCAAGCCAAGCCGCCGCCGCCGATATCCTTGACGCCGATGACCAGGCCCTGCGCTTTGGCGGCCTCGCGCACGGCTTCATTAGCTTTGCGCATCAGCAGCACGTTTTTCAGGAAGGGGTCGTCAACTTGCACGGCGCCGCGGTCCTCGGCCTGCTCCTCCTCGTTCAGGATCTTGGAGGCGAAGGCACTGCCGCCGAAGCCCGAATCGTCGGTCGGCTTGCCGACCAGGATCATCACATACGGCTCCGCGGCGGCCTGTGGCGGAACCGCGCTGTGGATGATGTCCTCTTCAGCCACGATCCCCAGCGCCACCACATTGACCAGGCAGTTGTCATCAAAGGTATCCGAGAAATAGACATCCCCGGCCAGGTTGGGCACCCCCAGGGCATTGCCGTACTGCCAGATGCCCTCGACTACCCCGTCCACGATCCACTTGGTGCGCTCGGCGTGCTGGCCCTGCGGGTCACCGAAGCGCAGCGGGTCGGCGGTAGCGACCACGCGCGCCCCCATGCAGTCCACATCCCGGACGATGCCGCCGATGCCGGTGGCCGCGCCCTCTCGCGGCAGCACCTGGGAGGGATGATTGTGGCTCTCGTGGGCTATGACGATGCCATAGCGCTTGCCCTCGAACTCGGTGAAGAAGACGATGCCGGCGTCTTCCTCCGGCCCCAGCATCACATTAGGGCCGGTGGTGTGCAGGTACTTTTTCAGCACCGCCCCCGAACTCTTGTACGAGCAGTGCTCGCTCCACTCGACGTTGAAGATGTGCATCTCGGTGAAGGTCGGGTCTCTGCCGAGGAAGCCGGCGATCTGCCGAGCCTCACTAACGGCCAGCCCGACACCGTTTTCATCCATGAACTGTCGCAACTGCTCGTCATCCATAGTGGATACGGGGAGTCGTCTCTGGTCAATCTGCATGGTACTTGTCCTCTCTGCGGCTGAGTCAGTCACCCGCCGGCGCAAACTTGGGTGTAGAGATTGTGACCTGTTGGCTGCCGGGGATTTCGTAATGCGGGACGTAGAGCATCTTCATTCCGGTAGCGGTCTGCTCGAAGCCCGGAATGCCTCTGATGGCGAGGCGGCTGCTGTCGGCCAGGCGCTGGACGCCTTCTATGCAGTAGCCGTGGGCACTGCCGTCGCCATGGATCACTCGCAGCCACATCCCAGGCATCACGTATTTCGGCAACTCCGTGGCGACCTCAAAGCCGTTTATTCCGTCCGCCTCCTCGCACAGAACCTTGCCGAGGGGGAGCGTGACATCGGCACAGCCATCGAGCGATATATCGCCGGCTCGAATTTGCCCGGCGCCATACACGTATGCCCAGGTAGCAGTGCCGGCGCTCGTGGACATTACTGCCACCGGTCCGCGCATACGAACACCGCCGACTTCTCTCACCGTATCATCGGCGCTAACGTATATCAGGTCCTCGCGGTCGCCAACGCGGATACGAGCCGCGGCGCACAGCTCATCGGTCGGCTGGGGCGTGAGCCATTCTACATCATCAATCGCGGCTTGCGCTGCTTGCGGCCAGGCGTCATAGAAAGCAGCGAAACCGCTTGTCAGCCCCGGGCCTCCCGTGCGTCGGCGCATCAGGTATGGCCCCTGGTACTTGTCGCGCTCGGCAGGAATGTCTTTGGCGGGCCGCACCAGCGGCGCCCGGGCCAGAATCAGCTCGGTATCAGGCTGTCCCATCAGGAAACAGCGGACACTGCGGCCGGTGTCCTGGGTCGTCCAGGTGACCACGCCGGGCTCCGAGCCGTCACCGCTCCGCAGGTCGTGGATGAGGTTGCGGTAGCCGGTGCCGGCGGGGCCTCGCTGGCCATACTCCACGTCCTCGCCGGCAAGAGTTCCGGGCCGGGGCGCGACCGTGAGGCTAGACTGCTCGTAGCAGTCCTCGTCAGCCGAGGGGCGCAGTATCGATTCGTGGTAGTCGCCGCCGCGCAGCCGGAAGATGTCGAACACATAGGAGCGCTGCTCGTCGAGCGCGATCAGCATGATGAGACGCCGGGAGATGTCAATCCCCTGCCACTCAGGGCCGGGCGATTCGGCTTCGACGAGTTGCACCTGCTTGCCTGAGACCTCGCCGGGGTCGTAGGCCAGCAGCGAGGACCTGGCCCAGAGATCGGTATTCAGCTCGCCGGGCTGGAACTCGTTCTTCGGCTGTTCGCGTGGCTCATTCCACTCCGCATAGGACATGTTATGGGAAAGGCTGCCCGTGGCGAAGTAGCGGTAGCAGCGGGGGTCTCTGGCATAGCCAATGTCGGGCAGGACTTCACCGCCGGCGGCCCACAGGATCATCGAGAGCCGGTCGCGATGATAGTGGCTGCCCCGGATCAGCGGGCAGAAATGGAGGTGGACCTGGGTGGCGTTGAGGCCCTGCCCGTGTCCCAGCGCGAAGTGGCCGGCGGCATTCAGCTCTAGGTTGTGAGCCTGGCCAAGTTGGCCGCTACCGTGGCGGTGCCAGGTGGTGTCATGGATGGTCACGAGGCTGCCGTCGGGGAAGCGGGCAGTATCGAGGACTTCCTGGGCCCTCGTCAAAATGGGGAAGCGAGACGCCATGTCGGCGTTCTGCAGCTTGATGCCCAGCTTGGTATCCACATAGCCGGGAGGATCAGTGTAGCCTTTGATCGCCCGCATCGCCCGGCTCAGGTTCCAGACGGTCTGGCCGTGGTAGTCCAAGGTTCCCTCGCGGCCCATGCCGTCGAAGCCGAAGTAGGACTTGACGACACCTTCGAACCACGGCACCATCGCGTGCACCATGTCGGGGTCGTTGAGCACTCGGCCGGCGGCCACGATCCTGCGGATGGTATAGGGATGCAGGTTGCCGAACTTGTTGCCGCTGTCCTCGTGAAGCTCCATTACCATATCGAAAGCGCGGCGGAACCACGTCTCCACCTTTTCACTAGCATCGTAGCCGCGCTCCTGACTAAGCCGGCCCCAGATCGGAGAATTGTAGGTCAAGTCATACGCCAAAACACAATCAATCGGCATTTCACTCCACTCGTGCCCCCAGATTCCGGTGCGCCACTCCCAGGGCCGCTCGGTCAGTATATAGCGGCCGTACGAGGCATGGTCCTCTCGCACCGACCAGTGGGGGAAGGCCGCCGCCAGGCCGACGATGATCACTGCCGCCCGCCTGGCGTACTGCTCATCGCCGGTCATCTCGCAGAGCCGCGCCAGGTCCTTGGCTTGAGCGGCCAGGAAATGGTGGCGCTGATGGCGGACCACAGCGGAGAAGAAGTACTGGTAGCCCTTGCCGTCCTTGGCGTAGTACTTCCATTCCACCGGCTCGCCGGAGAGATTCTTGCCCTCGTGGGTGTAGGTCTCGGGATATTTGGCGTTGGGGAACTTCATGCCGCAAGCCTGACAAGCCACGTGGTCGGGATCGGCGATGTCGAAGCGGCTGACAAAGGCCTGGCACTCCGGGCAGCGCACCGAGCCGAAGCCATTGTCGCGGCAGATCATGCCTACAATGGTCTGCTCATCCAACTTCATGACATCGGCGACAAGTTCCAGCAGCTCAGCCTGGGTCCGCTTGGTTTCTCCGGAGGTGTCCAGCAGAATGTGTCTCGCGGCCGGGTGCTCGATCTTGGAGCTGTCGGCTGTGAAATCAGCCCAGACCGCGCCGGCACTCACCAGCAGTGCCAGGCTCAACCCAACAGCAAGTCCTGTCTCACTGATCCGCATGCTCGTTGCCCTCTCTTCGATTCGAGCCGGCATCCCCATATCAGCAGGGGGCTGTCACTGCCCGACAGCGGTCACGACCGACGTCGCTTCAGGGAGCCGTCGCTTCGACGGCCTCGGCTTTGATGGCGGCCAGCACGAATAGCGGCTGCCCGTCATAGATGCCGTACATATAGGCGGAAAGCTCGCGCTCGGAGCCGGCCGCCGGGTAGATAGTCACCGGCAGAAAAGTGCTCTCGCCGCCGCCGAGTTGCTCGATGACCAGCCTGGCCGGCGCCGCTCGCCAGCCCGGGGGCAGTCGCAGCTTCACCACCGCCTGCTGGAGGCCATGTGGCGACTCGTTAGTGATCTTTACCTGTGCCGCAACGGCCTCGTCGGAATCCAGCGTCTTGGCTACGCGCAACTCAACGCTGATGCCTGAGAGCTGCGAAATCAGCGCGGTGAGTTGCTCGACAGCTTCGGTCTGTGAGGCTTTTTTACCCTCGCCCAAACGGCGTGAGTGCAGGGAGGCGGCGATCTGCGAGAGCACGCCTGGGCTGATGGCGTCCGGCTGCTGGGCGAGCTGGTGGGCCACGCCGGCAATTCGCCGCAGCCCCGCATCATACCCGATCACCCGCATTTCCACTATCCCCAGACCGGCCGGCAGTTGCTCAATCACCAGGCTCAGCCGCCGCCACCCCGGTTCTTCGCTTTCAGGGTCATCAGCGAAGTTGAGTTGCTGAACGAACGGTTGGTGCGCCGGCTGCCAAGTAATAGCCGGCAGCCTCCCCACTTCTGCAGCCGTATCGCCCCTGTCGAGGGCTGTGATGGTCACTTCCGGCACTCCGGGCTGCTGCCATTGGCCCGCGTACAGCAACTGCAGGGACTGGAGGCGGTGCCTGGTTGGGAACTGCAAGTTGATAGTCAGCGGCCGGCCGGCCTCGAGGAAGATGCCCTGGCCGGTCAGCAGCTTGTCGAACAGCAGTTGCTGGGGGCGGCCCAGCGGCTGGTCGCTGAGGTAGCGAGCCGAACCCTCAATATCGCAGGCGATGTCGCCGGCGGGATCAAGCCTGGCCATCTTCGCCATTTCGCGGCTGATGTGGGCGATGATTCCCGCCGGAGCAAGCTGCTGAAGCTGGGCCGGATCGCTCGGCTGGCCCTGCTGTCCGGAGTCCGCAGCCGCCGCCAAGCAGCAGATAACTGTCAGACCGAAACTTACGAGTACCCTATGACCGGCTATCTCGAGCACCTCCGACAAGGCGTCATGCAGCGTATGGAAACCTGTGGGACATTTCGCAACTGCCTGGGCCTAATCCTGCGTAACCTCTGCCGACAAGCAATAACAAAGGCCCACCGCCGGGGCGGTGGGCCTGGTATGCTGTATAAGCTGGCCGTTGAGCTAGGGCGCAGCAACGGTCGGTCCGGGCGGTGCCGGCGGCATGTCCACCGGCGGTGCGCCGGGGCCACCGGGCTCCATCTCTTCAGGCATCATCTCGGGACCTCCGGGAGCACCTTGTCCGGCGCCGCGCGTTTCCCTCGCACCGGCGCGCCTCATCGTCTCCTGTACCAGTTGCTCCGGGTCGCTGAGGCCGAGGGCTTCCTGCCAGTTTGCGCCGAGGGCGTCTCTGAAGGACCTACTCAGGGCCTTTTCCAGCGCCTGGACCTGAGCCTCGGTCAATTGGCCGCGCATCGCCCGGCCGAGAATATCCGGGCTTGGCAGCAGCATCGCGCTCGCCGAGTGCATCTGTTTGGCGATGCGAGCCGGCAGGGAGAAACTGAACCGGTACGTCCAGCCCTTGGTCCCGTTGAGGTTAAGCCGTCCGCCTTGCCACTTGAGGTCCTCAGGTGGTATCAGCAGTCGCCATTTGGGGCTGTAGTAGAACTCGGGCGGGTTGAGAATGGCCCCCATGATGTCCGGGCCTTGGCCGGCCGGCAGGCCTGCCGGCAGCGCCGGAGGCCAGTAGATAACCTTGCCGGCGCGATCCCTGACCATCAGGACGATGGAATTGAGCATCCAGTCCGCCGTCCATCTCCCCGCCGCCTCCGGCGAGAGGTTCAGCTTGCGAGGGCGGAAAAAGCCTCCGTTGAAGGTATAGATCGTGAACGGCGCGGAACTGACCTGCAGTCGATCTCCCGACATCGTCCCGCGCCCCAGGCAGTCGTACTTCTTCAGCCGGTCATAGACTTTCTGCCCGTAGGTGCGTTGGAATTGTGACCGCACCTGCATGATCACAAGCACATCAATCGGCCCGATGTCGGTAACTTGGTTGCCTTCGGCGTTGGTGCTCATCCCGCCCATCAGCGGATGGCTGACCTTGAAGGAGAAGCCGTTGAGGCCCGCGATGTAGAGATTGGTCAACTCCTTATTGACTCCCAGTTTGTAGGCAGCCATCGCCTCGGCCTCGCGCACCAGCCGCGAGCCGACCCGCCCCGGCTCGACCTCTTCAGCCGCGATCTCTGCTCTGCCGGTATAGACCCGCTGCAATTGCGACCAGGCGTTGAAGGTGGTCTTTAGCGGCTCGCCCTCCTCGTCAACGGTGAGAGCGTCCGGAACCGTAGGCGGCTGCCCGGTCTTGGCAATGAAATCGTCATAGGTCATCGCCAGTTCTTCGGGCGGCTCTTCTGCACTCCACTCCAGGCCGCCTTCACCGCCGCCACCGCCTCCCGGACCTCCTGGCCCCATCTCCATACCCGGTTCCATCCCGGGTGGAGGCGGCCCCGGGCCCATCTCACCTCCCGGTCCGCCGGGCGCCTCGGGCGGTGGGGGGGGGGGCTGGGCCAGCGGGCCGTTTTGCAGCAGGAACAACCCGGCCACGATCACCAGTACGAAGGCTGAGGCTATGATAATCCACCTGCGCTGCCTCATCAGGTCACCTTTCCAGTATGGCGGAGATGATTGCTATTCAGCTTCTATTGACTTGTTGCGGCAGGCACCCAAACACGTTGCACCCGGCCACGCCTGCGGGCACACATTTCACCGATTCGCAGTATATCCGCTGTTGTAGGCCAAGTCAAGCCATGACCGCACGGCGCTTGCAGGAATCGTTGCTGAGCCAGAAATCTCCCAAAGAACCTGGAGGGCAGGCATCCTTGCCTGTTCAGAGGCGTTTTGTGACCTACTCACAATCTTTACATCCACTCACGCCTGGTGTTCGCCTGTGACCGCAGCGGCGCGATTCCGTACAAGAAATCTTTACGCTACTGTGAATCGGGCACCATCATTGCAGTAAGTAATCCGATGCCCTTGCCTGCCGGTGCGATGACGACTGGAGGCTGATAAATGTCAGAGCTCCGCAAGGACCCGATTCTGGACCATTGGGTGATAATCGCGGCTGAACGAGGCCGGCGGCCCGATGACTTCGCCATCGAGAAAGAGGATGAAGGCCCGAGCAGTTGTCCCTTTTGCGGCTGTAACGAGCACATGACACCACCCGAGATCGCCGCAGTAGCTTGCGGGGACCGCGAGCCTAACACCCCCGGCTGGGAGGTGCGGGTAGTCCCCAACAAGTTTCCGGCTCTGGCCATCGAGGGCCAAGTGAAGCGCTCCGGCATCGGGCTTTTTGACCGCATGGCCGGTATTGGTGCCCACGAAGTCATCATCGAGAGCCCCGACCATTGCGCTGACATTGCGACAATGTCTTGTGAGCACGTTGTCAAGATAATTGATACATTCATCGAGCGCATCGTGGACCTGCGCAGCGACCATCGTCTGCGTCACATCGTCGTGTTCCGCAACTATGGCGCTGCTGCGGGGGCCTCGCTCAGCCATCCCCATTCTCAGATCATCGCCCTCCCGACTGTCCCCAAGCTGGTCGGCGACAAGCTCACCGCCGCCCGCAACCACTATCTACACAAAGAGCGGTGCATCTTCTGTGACCTGATCGAGCAGGAGATGGCGCTGCCTGAGCGCGTGGTTTTGCGCAACGACCACTTCATCGTGCTGTCGGTATTCGCCGCCAGGTTTCCCTTCGAGGTCAACATCTTCCCGCTGACGCACCAACATGATCTGGTGCTTATGGACCACGTCCAGAAGCAAGCGCTGGCCGAGATCCTGAGCCAGATCCTGCAGCGCTACCGCGACATTCTGGGAGGCCCGGCCTACAACTTGATAATCCAGACCGCTCCTAACACCACACCACGGCCCGGACATCCCGAATACTGGGGAACCATTGAGTACGACTACCATTGGCATATCGAGCTGATGCCTCGGGTGACCAAGACCGCCGGCTTCGAGTGGGGCACCGGTTTCTACATAAACCCGGTCTCACCGGAACAGGCGGCGAGATTTCTGCGCCAGGAGGCCGCCTCAGAGGCGGAAGTGGCGTCGGGATGATACCGACCTCGCAGGCCTACTATGACTGATGATAACCAGACTCTTATACCGACAGATGACGATGAAACCGCGCGGCTGCTGGAGCAAGTGACGCGGCAGAAGGCCTTTTATGAAAGCGCCATCGCCGCGCTGCCGGTGCGGCTGCTGGTGTTGGATGAGCAACTCAACATACTGCTGGCAAATCCCGCCTATTGCCAACAGCGCGGGGTGCCGGTCGAGGAAGTGCAGGGTAGGAACATCGCCGACCTGTTCCCTGAGAGCCTGCTGCACGATGCCGGCTTGCACGCCGCGATCACCTCTACGCTTGAAACTGGCGAGCGTGTGCAATGGTCCGGCTACCGCTACACCACCAGCGATCACGGTGAGCGCACTCTCAATGTCCGTCTCGATCCGGTTCCCGGTCCCGGCGGCCGGCGCAATGTGCTGCTGACCCTGGAGGATGTCACCGAGCGCCACCGCCAGTTGTACGAGCGGCTGGTGCTCCAGCAGCTCGCCCAGGCGATGCTGGGGATGCTAGATTTACCCCGCTTGTTGCATGCTATCCTCACCGGCATGACCGCCGGTGGCGCGGTGGGTTTGGGCTTCAACCGCGCCTTCTTGATGCTGGTGGATGAGGCCAGCGGTATGCTCAAGGCCGAGATGGCCGTGGGGCCTACCAATGCCGACGAGGCCACCAAGATCTGGTCCGATGTTACCACCGATTATGCGACTATCGAGGATTTCCTGGCCGACTATGACAGCTTACCCCCGGCCGAGCAGAACCAGTTCTACGCCATCGTCAGTCACCTCGAAATGGCGCTTGAGGATGCGGCCAAGCTGCCGGTCTCGGTGCTTTATAACGGTCAAACCGCGCACGTAGTTGATGCGGCCAATGACCCCCGCGTGCCCGATGACTTCCGCCGACTCCTGAAAGCCGACGAATTCGTGGTGGCTCCCCTGGTGGTCAAGGATCGCAAGATTGGCGTTGCCTATGCTGACAACTTCATCAGCCAACAGCCCATCTCCCAGGCCGACGTTCAGCTTTTCACCTCCCTGGCCAATCACGCCGTGCTGGCCATAGACCGGGCCGAGACCTACGAGCAGGAGCAGCGCCGCGCCCAGGAACTGGAGGAGGCCTACCGCCAGCTAAAGGACGCTCAGGAGCGTTCGCTGCACTCGCAGAGCCTCGCCGCTATCGGCGAGATGACCGCCATCGTAGCCCACGAGATCCGCACACCGCTCAGCACCATCGGCGGCTTCGCCGGCCTCATGCTGCGGCAGGCCGATGATCAGGAAAAAGTCCAGTGCAACGCCCGCATCATCTATGACGAGGTACTCAGGCTTGAGAAGATACTCAGCGGTCTGCTCGCCTTCTCGCGCCCCAGCCAGCCCCGCTTCCACTGGTACAAGATCTGCGAGATTCTGCACGAAAGCGTGGATATGATCACCAAGAAGCTCGGTACCACAAGTGTCGAGATAGCCGTCCGCTGCCACCAGCGCCTTCCCCGCATATACATTGACCGCGGCCAGATTCACCAGGTCCTCGACAATCTTATGCGCAACGCCATCGAGGCCATGCCCGACGGCGGCAGCTTGAGCCTGACTGCCGCCGCCGAGCTGGACAAGCGCATTGTGGTCAAGGTCGCTGATACCGGCATCGGCATCCCCCAGGCCCACCTCGACAAGGTCTTTGACACCTTCTTCACCACTAAATCCAGCGGCATGGGCCTGGGGCTGGCTCTCAGCAAGAAGATCATCCACGACCACGGCGCCGAGATGCTGGTGGACAGCCAACCGCACCAGGGCACTACTTTCACTCTTATCTTCCCTACTGACTACAACGACCTGCAAGCCGCCGGCATCGCCGAGGAGCAAGCTGATGAGAATGGTACCACGAAGGGAGAGTGAGTACATGCCTACCGTGCTGATTGTTGATGACGACCGGAATCAACGGCTGCTGTACCAGGAGGAACTCAGCTACGAGGGCTACGAGGTGATCGAAGCCGCCAGTGGCCAGGAGGCCATCGCCATCGTCCAAGACGACGGCATTGATGTGGTGGTCCTCGACATCGCCATGCCGGGAATGGATGGTGTCGAGGCTCTCAGCCGCATCCTGGCCATTGACAACAAGATGCCGGTCGTGCTCAACACCGCCTATTCCAGCTACAAGGACGATTTCATGACCTGGGCCGCCGATGCCTATGTCGTCAAGTCCTCCGACCTGTCCGGCCTCAAGCAGCAGATTGCCGAGGCGGTCCGCAAACGCGGCATCGAGCCACCCGGCGTCGTAGCTGATAAGAGCTGAGTCATCATGTCCCTACACCTGGAGCCGCCCCAGCGCCACTCTCAGAGTGCTCGCAGCGTCCTGGCCATTGTCCTGGCCGGAGGTCAGGGCCAGCGTCTGGTGCCTCTGACCAACTACATAGCCAAGCCGGCGACGCGTTTCGGCGGCTCCTATCGGATGATTGATTTCACCCTCAGCAGTTGCCTCAACTCCGGCTTGCGTCGCATCTATCTGCTCACTCAATTCGCCTCCAGTTCGCTGACCCGCCACGTGCGCAAGGGATGGGCTCCGCTGCTCAGCGATGATTTGGGCGAGTTCGTTGACCTGATACCACCGCAGAAGGTCTTCGCCGACCGCTGGTATGCCGGGACCGCCGATGCGGTGTTCCAGAACATCTTCCTCCTTCAGCAGGAGCGGCCCGACCACGTCATTCTGCTTTCCGGGGACCACGCTTACAAGATGGATTACTCCCTGATGTTGCAGCAGCACCAGGCCACCGCCGCCGACCTTACCATCGCTTGCCTGGCCCTGCCGCTTCAGCAGTGCACCCAGTTGGGCGTCGTCACCGCCGCTGCCGATGGCCGTATCGAGCAGTTCGTGGAAAAGCCCGCCCAGCCCTCGCCGCTACCTGACAGCCCGGAACTGGCGCTGGTCAGCATGGCTGTCTATATCTGGCGTACCGAAGCCCTGGTGCGGCACCTGATTGCCGATGCCCGCCGCGACACCTCACATGACTTCGGCAAGGACATCATTCCGCCGATGGTGGCCGCGGGCGAGAAGGTGTATGCTTACCGCTTCCGCTCCGCCGGCCGTAGCGACAGCGACTACTGGCGCGACATCGGCACCCTCAGCAGCTATTGGCAGGCGCACGCCGACCTGCTCAGCCGTGAGCCGGAGCTCGACCTCTACGACCCCACCTGGCCGATCTATACCTACCGACCGGTCGCCCCTCCGGCCAAGATAACCTGTGGCGCAGAGGGTCACGGCGCTTGGGTGGCGGACTCGATCATTTCCGCCGGATGTCTCATCGCCGACGCCGCGGTAAGTCAATCGGTCCTGTCTCCGGGAGTAACGATACGCGATGCCTGTGTCGAGCAGTCGGTGCTGATGGACAATGTCACCGTTGCGCCCGGCGCTCATTTGCGCAAGGTTGTGGTCGCCGAGGGCGTGGACATACCCGCCGGCATGAGAATCGGGCACGACGCCGAGCGCGATGCCAGGCGCTTTGTGGTCACCGCCGACGGCATAACCGTAGTGCCCAGCCGCATCGTGCTGGATGAGCAAGAAGCCTGATTTCTGGTCTTTCTAGCGCGTAGCTGGGGCTGGCAGCGCGAGAGCTGTTGCCGTTCTGCTGTTGTTCCCTCTCCCCTTGGGAGAGGGCTAGGGTGAGGCTGCCGTTTGGCTGTGCCGACCTCGAAAGAACAGTATTGTGCGCGGCCGGCCTCCCATCGGACGACCGCGTCGTCCGATGCTCGACACGGCCCCTCCAACAGCATGGCACTGCGCAAGCCAAGGTCCTTGCTGAATGCCCCAGTTCTGCTAGTATCAAGAATTTGCATAACCACTGTTCCAGCCCCAGAGCGCACTTCGGCGAATCAGTAGGCACGATGTCATATGGAGGGCCGCAGATGAAAGTAATGCTTGTCTCAGCCGAAGTTGATCCCTTCGCCAAGGTCGGAGGGCTGGCCGATGTTGCCGGCAGCTTGCCCAAGGCGCTGGCCGAACTGGGTCTGGACATCCGCGTGATCATGCCCAAGTACCGCGTCGCCGCCGAAAGGGCCGGCCGTCTGGAGCGCGTGCTACAGGCCGTCCCGGTGGCGATGCCCACCTACGAATCCGGCTGCGCGCTTGACATGTCCTACCTGCCGGACAGCAAGGTGCCGGTCTATTTCATCGAGCACAACGACTACTTCGACCGCGCGGGCATCTACGGCCCCCCCGGCGCAGCTTACCCGGACAATGCTCAGCGGCTGTCTTTCTTCTGCCGGGCTGCCCTCGCTGCCGTTGAGGCTCTGGATTTCGAGCCGGATGTGATTCACCTGAACGACTGGCATACCTCCCTGATCGCCGCCTACTGCAACCTGCGCCGCCTGCCTTATGCCACGGTCTTTACCGTGCACAACCTCGGCGATGGCTACCAGGGCACCTTCCCCCGCAGCTACCTGGACGTGGTGGGGCTGGACCTGGGCGATCCCCGGGTCAGCCGGGCGATGGCCAACGGTCAGATCAATCTCGCCAGAGCCGGCCTGGTTTTCGCCGACATGATCAACACCGTCAGCCGGCGGTATGCTGAGGAGCTCCGGGACACCGCCACCGGCGGCGCGATCTCGGAGTTGATTATCGAGCGCGGCGAGGACGTCTGGGGCATCATCAACGGGATTGATTACGGTCTATGGTCGCCGCGCAATGACACTCGTATCGTCGCCCCGTACGATGCGGAGCATCTTGAGGGCAAGGCCGCGTGTAAGGCCGACCTGCAGGCTGAGTTCGGCCTGCCGCAGGACCCCGACCTCCCGCTCCTCGGCATGGTCACCCGCCTCGATGCCCAGAAGGGCCTCGACCTGGTGGCCGAGATCCTGGATGAAAGCGACGACTTCCAGCTTGCCTTACTTGGCACCGGCGATCCGCAACTTGAGGCTAGCTTCTCGCAAGCTGCGGAGAAGCGGCCAGACATCGGCGCGCGGCTGGAGTTCTCCAATACTCTCGCGCGCAAGGTCTATGCCGGAGCCGACATGTTCCTGATGCCGTCGCGCTACGAGCCGTGCGGCCTCGGCCAGATGATTGCCCTGGCCTACGGTACGGTGCCGATTGTGCGGCGCACCGGCGGCTTGGCCGACACCATCCACGCAACCGGCTCCAAGCCGAACGGCTTCGACTTTGAGGACTACTCGACCGAGGCGCTGACGGCAGTCATTGATCGGGCGCTGAGGGCCTATGCCGACCCCAAGCGGTGGCGGAAGCTTATCGCCAATGCTTTTGCCTCGGACTACTCCTGGACGGCCTCGGCCAAACGCTACCAGAAGCTATACCAGGCTGCCATCGCGAAGGCGGCAACGTAACCGCCGGCTCTCTCCATGCAGGAAGCCGGAGGCCATCTGACCTCCGGCTTCCCTATTCCTGGCTTCCCGTTGAGGCGCTAGTGGCTTGCAGCTTGAGTGCGCTGGTCGGGCTGGCGGTTCTCCATATACTCCCGCGCGCTGTACATGAAGGCCTCCAGCCGGGTCAGCGCGGTGCCTTGTTCGCTGCCGTCATAGACCATGTTCAGCGTCGGGATTCCGCCCTCATCCTCTCTCACCAGCCGCATGATCGCATGAGACATCGTCCCCGGCATGCAGGTAAACGGCATGATCGTGACGATGCCGGAGAGGCCCTTGTTGGCGAAGTCAACGGCCTTGCCGATGGTCATGACCGCTTCGCCTTCAAGGCTGCGGTGGATATAGGGGCTGGCCATCTCCAGCACCTCGGCGCTGGTCGGCTCGTAGGCGTTACGCAGCAGTTCTGCGAAGGGCTTGGCCAGGGCGTGCTCGTTTTTGCGCATCACCTTGTCCATCAGCGCATTTTCCAGCCGCAGCAGCCAGTTACTATCCAGCCGCGCGCGCATGTCGCGGCGGATGTTGCGGTACAGGAACCACTCGAATACCGGCGCTATCCATACCTCACCGCCCAGGGCCTCGATCTGCTCGATGACGTTCTGGTTGGAGAAGGTATTGGAGCGCACGTAGAACTCGCCGGTTACGCCGATGATCGGCCTCTGTTCGGAGCGATCCACTTCGACCTCGCCGAACCGCGCGGCGGCTCTTTGCAGAACCGGAAGCACGTTCTCATCACTGGCGATGACCGCCTCCAACTCGTCGCGAAACTGCACAAAGACCTTTTCGGTTTCTCCCGGATTGACCTCATAGGGTCTGATCTCCAGGCGGGCCTTTTCGATCATGTCCATGGCGACCATCCCGCGCCAGGCGTTGCGCAGAAACTTGGCCCCGACTATTTTCAAGTCCTTGAAGAAGCCGCTGGCCTGATTCGGTGCATAGATCGGCACATCCGGGTAGCCCAGGTCGTCCAGCACCATCCGCTGCAGGGCATTGTACTGCCCGAAGCGGCAGGGGCCGCCGGAGCCGCCCATGAAGAATGCGTATTTGTCCGGGTCGAAGCCGTTCTGACTGACGAACTTGACCATATCGCCGGTGGTCACAACGCACGGGAAGCACTCTTTGCCCACCGTATGCTGCCGGCCGTATTCCAGCGTCTCCTCGTCCGGCTCCGGTAGCACCTCCGCCCTCATTCCGCACGACTTGATTGCAGCGCTCAGCGCATAGGCGTGGCTGCTCATATTCGGTATCAGGATGATGCGGTCTTTGGCGCGCTCGATGCCGAGGGGATGGAACTCGCGCCCGGGGTTGAACTCGCTGCCGCGCGTGGATGCGATGCTGTCGAGGAAGGCCTCACAGCGGGTGATCATGCCCGCGTCGGCCGAGTGTTCGTCCACCTCGATGATCAGACACGGTTTGCCGCCCAACCGCTCCTGGAAGAACTGGGTGATAAAGGAATCAGGCCCGCAGCCGAAGTTAGTAATATACAGCGCGTACAACTGCCGGTTTTCGGCAACAACTTCGGCGGCAGACAGGATGTTTTGGCCGTAGCCCCAGTACATATTCCACCAGTCGCCCCGCAGTTCGACCTCATCGAGCGGCAGGAAGTCCATCGGTATGGACAGCACGCCCATCTCCCGCAGCTTCTGAGGAAGCTCCAGGTTCGCTCCCGGATCGCAGCCGTTGTAGGAGCGACTGACGATGACCAGGGCGTAACTATCCACCGGCAATTCGGCAAGCGCCTGCTTGCCGCGCGCGCGGGCGGCTTCCTGAAAGCGGTCCAGGGCCTCCTGGCCGGCTTTCAGGGCCCGACTCAGGTCGGCTTTTGATTTGCCGAGCTTCTCAGCCAGTTCGGCAAAAGCTCGCATCCGGTGCTTGTGGCCGTACTGGAAATAGACCCTCGGCGACAGCACCTCCACACCGTACGCCTCATAATCAATCGCCGCTGGAGTGGTATAGGCTAGGCTCTGAGAATACGGGCAGACGAAGCTGTCCGTCATCCCGGCGGCCTTCTTCTTCAGGTTGATTACGCTCGGCAGGAAGAGGTACTCCACACCCTTGTCCCGCACCAGGTTGTAGATATGCCCCAGAGCGATCTTCACCGGGAAGCAGGTTTCCGCCACCGAGCGCTCGGCGCCCTCGTGGATGATCTTCTTGTTGGTCCGGTCCGAAAGCACGATGTTGCAGCCCAGCTCGCTGAGGAAGGCGTGCCAGAAGGGGTAGAGGTCGTGGAAAAGCAGCGCCCGGGGCACTCCTACCCTCGGGGCGTCTTCACCAATATCAGGCTCGCCGGCGTATGAGTGCAGAAGCATCTTCTCACGCTCTGCAAACAGATCGGGCAGGTCAGACTTCTGCTGCTTCTTCTTCACATCGTATTTGCCACAGCGACTGCCGTAGAATAGCGGCTCGCGGCCCTCGATCATCACTTTGTTGATCTCGCAGTGATTCGGGCAATCCTTGCAGGTGAAGGTCTCGACCTCATAGCTGCGATTCGAGAGGTCGAAGCCGCCGAACTTGCTGCCCTGGCCCGTATCGTTTTCCAGCGCGATAATCGCGCAGCCGATGGCCCCCAGCACTTCCTTGTGCGGCGGCACGGTAATCGGCTTGCCGGTCGTCTTCTCAAAAGCGGCGACGACGGCGTCGTTGAAGGCGGTGCCGCCCTGGAAGAAGATCCGCTCACCGACCCGCTTCTTGCCCACCACCTGGTTGAGGTAGTTCTTAACGATCGAGTACGCCAGCCCGCTGACCAGCTCCCCGGTCGTCGCACCGGCGGCCTGGTGTTTGATCATCTCCGTCTCCATGAACACCGTGCAGCGCTCGCCCAAATCGCGAGGGCTCTCCGAGGCCAGAGCCAGGTCGGCAAACTCCTCCTCGATACTGATGCCCAGCTTCTCCGCCTGCTCCTCCAGGAAGGAGCCGGTGCCGGCGGCGCACACCTTGTTCATGGCGAAGTCCACCACGTGGCCGTTGCGCAGGCTTATATACTTTGAATCCTGCCCGCCGATCTCGAATACGGTATCAACTTCCGGGTCAATCGCCAGTGCCCCGCGCGCGTGCGCGGTGATTTCGTTTTTGACTACGTCGGCGCCCACGAAGTCGCCGGTCAGGTAGCGGCCCGAGCCGGTCGTACACACCCCGCGCACCTCAACGATATCTCCCAGCTCATCGCCGATTACCTTTAGGCCCCGCCGCACTGCATCAATCGGCTCCCCGGCTGTCATCAGATAGCACTTGGACAGCAGCCGGCCTTGCTCATCAACTACCGCCAGGTTGGTGGATATCGAGCCGACATCTACGCCCAGGTATGCCGGAATCCTCGCTCCTGGCGGCACCTGGGGCCGATGGACCTCCGAGGGCATAATGACGGACTTTTCGATGACCAAGCGCGGCAGCGGCGCCCTATCGCTGATCTCCTCATAGGCCGCCAACTCGGCGAGCTTACCCAGTTGCGGCATCGCCATATCGCCGGTCTCGACGGCCTTCAGTACCGCTCCGATTGCGCCCATGCAGCCGAAGTGCTCCGGTATTACGAGCTGGTCCTCTGCCAGTTCCAGCACCTTACGCATGGCCTTGATGATGCCGGGATTGGCTGCCACACCGCCCTGGAAGGAGATTGGCGGCTTCAGCTCGGCGGCAGCCGCCACCGTGCTGCGGAAGTTGCGGATCAGCGCATGGCACACGCCCGCGACGATGTCCCTGGTCGGCGTGCCCTTCTGCTGCAGGTGGATCATGTCACTTTTGGCGAAGACGCTGCAGCGGCCGGCCACCCGGGGCGGGTCCTCGACCTGTGCGCCCAGCTCCCCGAACTCCTCGATACTCAGTCCCAGCCGCGAGGCCTGCTTGTCCAGGAAGCTGCCGGTGCCGGCCGCGCACAGCGTATTCATGGCGAAGTCGCCGATCTCGCGTCTGCCCTCGGCGTCGGGTGGCTTCAAGAAGATCAGCTTCGAATCATCGCCGCCGATCTCTATGACAGTGTTGACCTGCGGGTACAGCCGCATGGTTGCTGCGGCCTGGGCGACCACTTCGTTGACGAAGCCTACTCCCAGCACCTCGGCGACCACCCGGCCGCCCGAGCCGGTAGCGGCCATGCCCCGCAGCTTGTCGGGGCCGTATTTCTCGGTCAGCTCGCTGATACTGGCGGCGGCCACTTGCATGGGTCGGCCATGGTGCCGCAGGTAGTCAGCTTCTACGATTTCAAGGCTTTCGGCGTCGATTATCGCTACATCCACACTTACCGAGGCGACATCTATCCCTAGGTAATATGGTCTGTTCATGGACCGCGGTCCTTCCTGACTGTTAAGACTGCTCATTGCTTTGCGACTTCTGAGGCATTGCGACCGTTTATTATACCCCAGGGGCTGCGGTCATGCCAAGAACGGACCGCCGCCTGTCAACGCAAAGCAGAAATGTCCGGTTTTGTGCAAAGTGAAAATGTCCTATTGTCGTTGGGATCGGAAGGCTTTTTTTCAGGTTGTTACGCCAGGGGTGGTCGGGTGCGGGAATGACGGCACCGTCACCTGGGCCTGTTTCCCGGACAATCTTCCTATAGCCCCGGCGCTGCCAAGAGGAAAATCGGCCCTTGGTGATGAAACTAGTGGGCAATCCAGCTAGCTCGCCGATACCAGGCCATCCAGTGAGGGCCAGAGCCTATGCTCCCGGCCGTCCGGTTCACAATCCGTGTCGGAGATGAGAGCGGCCGCAGCCACGGGGAAGATGCCGAGGCGGCGCTGGCGGATGGCAGCGACATTGCGGTGCTCAGTGCCCGTTTGGTGATGCAGGTCGGGAAGACCGAGACCGATCTCGGTCTCCGGCCTCTGAACATGACACTGGCCGCGCTAGTTCACCAGACGCCGCTGCTGTTGCCACAGGCGGCCGAGGAGATTTTTGGGCGATGGCTGTGGGCGTACAATCCTGACGCGGCCGGGCTGTACCGTGAGGCCTTGGAGCAGGTTGCGGAGCTTCCCGCGCGAGTCGCCTGGTGTCTTCGCGGGCCCAATGGTATTAGCTTCCCGGATTTACCGGTGGAGGCCTTGGCAGGCGGCATCAATGCACCGGCGGTCTATCGCGAGGTTGCCAAATGCGCGAATCCGCTAGCCACCGCTGTCGGCAGCTATCTGCCGCCGGTCGGCTCCTGGCGGGTCGCTCCAGTCTCCTTGATTCCACGCCACTTGTTACCTCAGCAGCGCGACCCCTCTCGTGAATATGACGCCATTGCCCGCGGGCACTCGCCCATCTTGGAGACTCTCGATACCGAGTATGCTGTTACCCGCCAGCGCCTGGCAGATTTGCTTGGTCGCCTGGGTGAGAGCCATGTCCAGGTTCTGCATCTGATCGCCGACACCCACAGCCAGCAGCAGTGCCTGTCATTGCAGGATGCGGCTGTCACCCCGCTGCAGTTGGCCGAGATCCTGAGTGCCGGCGGCTGGCAGGAATTGCAGTTGATAGTGCTCAGCAGTGCCGCACCCGAAACCGCTCATGCCGGCTTTCCCTGGGCGCTGATGAAGCTGTTGCCGGTGCGGGCGATGCTCTGCTACCAGGGAGCGCCGCGCATCACTGCCGCCCTTCTGCCCTTTACCGAGCGCTTCTACGCAGCCCTGGGCGCCGGTTACGCCGTTGATGAGGCGGTCAGCCGGGCCCGCGCGAGTATCCGCGACAGTGGCCGCTGCAGTACCCCTGATGTGCTTGCTCCGGTCCTTTATCTGCGCGAGGAGCGCGAAGCCCCGGCGATCAAGTCGGGCGATCCGGGGCTTGAGGGCCTGCTGGCCGCGGCCCACGCTCTAGCCAGCGCCCGGGCAGTCCTTGATGACCCTGAGGTCTTGCAGCTTGTGGGGCAGATACCGCTGCTTTTGTCCCAGATCCACAGCCGTCTTGACACTATCGTCCAACACCAGATCGAACGCCTGCGCCGCAGCCGGACTGAGCAATCTCGCATCCTGCGCACCGCCGGCCGGCGAACCCCCTCGACCTACACCGTCTCTGCGGCGGTTGCAGAGCAGTTGAAGAAAGTGCTCAGTATGGCTCCCGCACCTGCCGGCGGCGAGGCCGGAAGACCAGCGGCCGCGCCGCCCGGCCTCCACTGGCGCTGGATTCTGCAACGCAGTCAACGCTCCCTCGCTAACGTCACATTCTCACGTGACGCCGGCCCCAGCAAGCTCTACCAGGCCTCGCCACCAGCGCTATGGATGACCATCGAGCGCCACCGCCCCTCCCCACCTGTCCAGATCGCTTTGCCCGGTCCCACCAAGGAGGTGAACGACGCCGACCGCGAGGGCTCAACCGCTGTGCTGGATATGACCCAGTGGCCCACTCCGCTGCGGATACTGCGCTGCAGCAGCGACGAGGACGAAGCCTATCTTGCCCAACTCGAGCGCGATTTCGTAGCCTCTGCAGCCTTAACCGTGCGCAACCTGCTCAAGTACCATTTCCGCGAAGTGCTGAATCAGCCGCCGGCTTCGAGCTTGCCCCCGGGACTGCGCCCGACCATGCTTGTGCGAGGAGCATTACGCAGCTTGGGCCTCAAGCTTCATGATTTCGTCCCCGCCACCCACAATGATGTCATCTGGCCTGCGTGGGTCTATCTGCTCCAGGAGAACGATGACGGCCCCACCACCCTGCTCATCGCGCGCACGCAACCCGATGCCGACATCGCGCCGGACGAGCAGTGGCGTGTGGTGGAGGACTTCTACAATGTCGCCGCCCAGGCGGGCGACCCTCCCAGTGCCATATACGTTGATTGGTGGCCCGTTGACCGGGTGACTCTGTGGCAGCCGTCGCGACTTGTTGCCCCGCCGACCACCGCCTCCTGGGTGTGGGATCGGCTCCCCGAGGCGCTCACCGAGTACCGTCAGCTCCTACTCCAGCGACTCTGGGAATGGTGGATCGGCGCCTTGCCACCGGAGAATCAACATGTCTGAAGAGCAACTCTATCCAATCGCCTGTCGCCTCCAGGGCGTCATCGAGCTCCTCGGCACGACCCGCGACACTGATGAGAGCGCGCCTTTCCGCGCCCTCTTGCGGTGCGCCTCTGATGCCAATGCTCTACGCGCCAAGCTGGCAGCGCGCCAGGGGCTCAGCCCCTCCGAGCTTGCCCTCGGCATCCGCGTGACTGCCGAGCCGCAGCAGCGAACCCTGACTGTCAGTGACAACGGCATCGGCATGACCGAGGAGCAGTTACGCCGCCACCTCGGCGACATCGCCCAGATCGTCACCCGTCAGACGCCCCGACCGCTGGAGCAGTCCGAGCCCAGCAGCGAAGATGACTACCACCGGGCCTTTGCCGTCTTACCCCTGCAAATGGTCGCCTTCGCCGACGAGCTAACCATCGCCACGCTCTCGCACAGGCCCGGCAGCACTCCCTGCCGCCTGCGCTACTGGGGTGGCGAGCAGTTCCAGTTGCAGCGCGGCCAACCTCAGCCCGTCGGCACGTCCGTGACGGTCTCATTGAAGGCCCAGTACGCTCACCTGTGCGACCCCGCAACCGTCGCCGAGCTGCTGCAACGCTATGGCGATTATCTCCCCTTTCCTATCTTTTGGGAAGACCGTCAGATCAACACGATGTCACCGCCGTGGTATCAAGCCGAGGCCACTGTGGCTGACTATGCCGCATTCCTGCGCGCCCGCCATCCCCAGCTTCCCGCGCCGCTGCTGGTGATCCCCCTGGCCTTACAGCACGGTCCCATCGAGTTGCGCGGCGTTTTGTGGGTCCCCGGCCAGCCCCTATCGGTTCTCGACCAGCAGTTGGGGCGCTTGGACATCTGCTGGCGGCGGATGTTAGCACTCCGCGACCAACCCGGCATGCTGCCTCTCTGGGCCAGGTTCATCACCGGCATTGTGGATTCCAATCTACCGCCCCAGCAGTTGTGCGATGCTGGTGCTGCCGGCCGTGGCGGCTTCCATCTCCCCAGCGTCCTTGAGGAGGTGCTTCTCGACGCCTTCCGGCAGGTACTCATCGAGGCCCCTGACAGCTTTGCGCCTGTGGCCCAGCGCCATGACCAGATGCTGAAGCTGGCGGCGCTAGAGAATGAGGAGCTGTTTGAGCTGGTCGCGGACCATTTGCTGTTCTCCACCGCTTCCGGCCGCAAGTCGCTGGCCGAATGCATCTCGGAAGTGCTGCAGACCACCGGCAAGCCCACAATCCGGTATCAGTCTGCGCCTCTGGGGCCGGTCTCGGCGATATTCCGCCAGCGTCGCTTACCGGTGATTGACGCCAGCGCCGGACTTGACGAGGCTATTCTCCAGAAGTATGACCACAACAACCCCTCGGTGACGCTTGAGGACATCGAGGCAACCGAGACGCGCCTGTTCGAAGAGGTAAGCAATTCCAACTACCAGCCGCTACTGGAGCTTTTCGGCGAGTTGGAGCCGCCGGTCACCGCTCATCTGGCGCGCTTCCAGCCGCTCTCGATCCCGGCCGTGATTTCGCCCAGCCGCGACAACCCGATGCGGCCGCAGTTGGAGCAGCTATTCTTGCTCAGCCAGGTTACCGGCGTGATGCCGGCACAGGCGCGCGCGGCGATGCAGCGGGCGCTGTCGGCTCGGCCCCCAGCTACCAGCTCCAAAATCCTGTATGTCAATGTCGATTCGCCGGTCATCAAGGCCATGCTGCAGGCGCTGCTGGCCGACCGGCGCGAACCGGCTGGGCAGGTGGCTCAACTCATCTTGCTCAGGGCCCAGATTGAGGCTGGCGCCATGGCGGATACGGGGCAGTTACGCGAGCTCAGCAACGACATCTGTTGCCGCCTGCTGGGCTATCGCGAGGCCGAGTAGTCCTTGCAGTGACCAGCCTCATGGCTGTACGCCGCAACGGGTAGCTTTCACCTAATCTTTCCGTCCCACGGACATAGGCCGATGATGAATGATAATGCCGCGCCAACCCGCATCATCCTGATCCGCCACGGCCAGACGCCGTGGAATCAGCAGCAGGTTTTCCGTGGTCGGGCCGATATCCCGCTTGATGACATCGGCTTGCAGCAGGCCGAGGCACTGGCCACTGCTCTGGAGGACGAGCCCATCGCGCTGGTGGTGGCGAGTCCGATTTCCCGGGCGGTGCAAACCGCCCAGCCACTGGCGCGGGCTCACGGTCTGGCGGTGATATGGAGCGAGGCCTTCACTGACGTGGATTTCGGCTCCTGGGAGGGGATGACGGCAGACCAGGTCGAGCGGCAGTACCCCGACCTTTACGCCGCATGGCTGACCCACCCGGAGCGCGTTCATTTCCCCGGTGGCGAGGACCTGGGCGCTGTCGGGGATCGCGCCTTTGCCGCCCTTCAGGACCTGGTTGAGCGCAATCCGGGCCAGACGCTCGCGCTGGTTACTCACCGCGTGGTCAACAAGGTAATCATCTGCCGCGTGCTGGGTTTAGGCGATGCCCATTTCTGGCAGATTAAGCAGGATACGGCTTGTCTCAATCGTCTCAGTTTTGGCGAAAGCGGCTGGGTAGTGGAGTGTCTCAACGACACTTCTCACGTCCGCCATCTGTCCGCTGCTACTGCAGATTTCTGAGCGATTCCCGCAGGCAGGCCCCCGTCACAGAGATTTCCCAGGAATTCTCCGGAAGTTTCTTCAGGCTACCTTGTAGAATGCTCCGCTCAGATACCGGCTTAATTGTGGGCCAATGGAGGAAACTTGGTCTCTATTCCGGCCTGTCGCTTAAGGTAGGCAAGTGGGTTCGTGCCGGCGACTAGAGCTACCTGAGCCAACTCGGGGTGTAGATGCTGCGAGGGTCAAGAGGCGACGGCCAACTGCTCTTGCCAGGGGGACGTATCGCTCAGGGCGGGCTGAAGCTGGCGCTCGAGGCCGCTGTGATACGAGCTTGCTGCCGGCGCCGGCTGCCGCCAGCTAGCGTACTTGCCGCGCAGATGAAGTGTCTTGGTGGTGGGGTCGTAGCTGGCATCTGCGCCGCAGTAGTCCATCAGGATCCAGAGCGGCACCATACTGGTGCCCTTATAGAACACCGGCGGCACCAGCATCCAGACCTGCTCGGAGCCGAGCTGCAGCGTGCGGCGGTTGAGGTCCATTTGCAGCTTGAACACGGGGGCGTCAACCCGCAGGCGCTGGGCAGGCTTGTCGTAATAGACCGAGCAGCCCAGCATCTCCAGTGTCGGCCGCGCCGGCAGTAGCAGTTGCCCCTCGATCTCCACCGGTGGCACCGGCAGCTTGACCTCCTGCCCGTTGATGATCACCTTTAGCTGCTTGTCGCCGGGCGTCAGCTTCAGATCGCCGGCTTCGGTATGGATGATCAATTCATCGTCCCAGACATCGCCCTTGCTGTAAAGCTCCGAGAGAGTCACCAGCCGGTAGTCTTTGGCCTGCAGCGCGGGGACCAGGCGTCTGACGGCTGCGACGGTTTGGTTACGCGGGCCACCCCCGTCGTGCATCAGGATAACCGCACCCTCGCGGGCCGCCGCCATTACCCGGTCATATATGGCCTCCGCGCCGGGGCGGCGCCAGTCATGGGTCTCGCCACTCCACATCACTACCGTATAGCCCATACTGTTGACTACTCCCCGCACGCGCGCATTGACCGCCCCATAGGGCGGCCGAAAGTGCCGCACCCGGCCCCCTATTAGTGGTTCCGCCACCGCCTCCCAGCGCTGTACCTGCCGGCGGATGGCGGCACTCGATAGCTTGGTGCAGTCGGGATGCGACCAGGTATGGCAGCCGATCTCATTGCCATTAGCCGCGGCCTGCTTGACCAGATCTGGGTATTTCGCCACCCAGCAGCCGAGTGTGAAGAAGGTCGCCCGGGCCTTGTGATCGGCCAGGATCTTCAGTATCTGCGGCGTATAGGTCGGGTGCGGGCCATCGTCGAAGGTCAGGGCGAGCTGGGGGGGCTTACCCGGAGCACCGCCGTGAGTGGTGGTGACCGCGGCCAGCACGACTCCCTGGAGTTTGCCGCTGATCTGGCCGCGATAGACGTACTTGATGCCGCCGACGCCGCTTTCTGTCAGCCAAGGCAGTGGCTTGGGCCCCTTAGCGGTCATGACCACCGGCGTGATGAACTTAGCGGTCTGCGCGACCGGCTCCACCCGGTCCCCGGCCGGGCTGATCTCGACGACATCACCCGGCCGCACCGCTGCCTCCGGCCTCACCAGGGCGTTATTCACTCGGAAGGTGGGGGCGGTACCGTGGCCGCTGTGGAGGCGTGCGCCTGAGACATCCACGAGGTCGCCGGGCTGCAGGGGAATACTGAGCCGCCTGGCGCAGTCGGTCACGGTAAGCGCCTGGAGCATCGGCAGGGCGCGGCCATTGACCGTGGCGCGCCGGCAGTAGCCGACCGCGATCAGCAGCAACATCGCCGCACCGACCGCGCACAGGCCCCATGCTACGGTCCTGCGCATGGGGTCGAGGCTTCGGGAGTCGGCGCTGGTATGCTCGGGCAGGCCGGCGTCTGTGGTTTTCACTGTATCTGCGCGGCTTTCGGCCATTTCATCTCGGGTGACAAAGAACCCCTGGCCGCTCCGGCCAGGGGCATTTGCTCAAAGCCTTGAGACCACTTGCGGCGGCGTAGGCTTGCTCACGTGGGCTCCTGAATTGGCGGGCTAGCCGGCAAAATTGACCAGCGCCTGCTTGTCAATCCGGTTCCAGTCAACACCGATACCGAATAGCTCGCACACCGGTCGCAGCGGCACGTAAGTGCGGTTCTGCATGCGGATGGCCCGGCGGCCCAGGCTCTGCTTGTTGCCGTCAACGTAAATCCTGGCGCTTCCCGGAATCACCCGCACGACCATGTTGTTGCGGTGCACCTCGATGTAGTTGCGGCTGGGGCCCCAGATGATACCGCCGCCGATGTGACGCATCAGGTCGGTGAGGGTAATATAGACGCGCCCACTACGGACAAATCCATGCTTCTCTAAATCGGCTTCGCGGCCATTGAACCAGACGATCTCGCGCAGGATGATCTTGCGTTGAAGCTTGAAGAAGTTGGGGTCGGGCCGGGAGGTCTGCTGGAACAGGGCCTGGTGGGAGCTGTTGTAGATATGCAGCGGCACCGCGCCGGTTGAGGCCAGAAGCACCTGGCCCTCGCTGCAGTCAATCCGCAGCTCGTGCACGCCGTCCTCCAACTCGCCGGTGTCGAGGGCGTATTCGGGCATGGGGAGGTCGGTCATCAGCTTAATCGCGCCGTCCACCACAAAGCTCTTGATGCCCTGGGGCATGGGGTCGGACGGCTGCAGCGTAATCGGCCCGCGCACGGCCGCCGAAGCGCCCAACGGTACCACCGGTGCGGCGGCGTTGATGGTAATGCCAAGCTGGCTGCCGGCTGAAATCGTGGTCGTATTGGCCACGGCGGCCACAGCAATGGCGATTAGTGCTATAATGGCTGTGCCTAACATTAGTCGTTGCATTGGCCGAAGCACCTCTTCCTGACCTATCCGCCTGCTTTACGGTCTCTGCAATGCCGTAGGCTCACTATAGCACAGCAATTCCGAGGGAGTCAACGAGCCGGCAAGCCGAAGGTGCGTGCGTGAATTGCCGGCAAGTGGGTTAGCAGGCGGGTACAGGCCTCACTTCCGGATACGCCCTTCCCTATGGCGAAGGAACCTAGGCGGATAGGCAGGCGTGTAGATTACTCAAGGGTGAATGCTTGAAATGCATGAAGGCCCCATGAACTCAGACCATGATACCACTTCGCGATAGCCTGAGGTCCCGATCCACGCCGTATGTCAATATCGGCATCATCAGTATCTGCGCGATGGTGTACGCGGCCCAGTTCGCTGCTCGCGATAGCCTGATGAGCTGGGCGTTTGTGCCTCGGCACCTGGTCAGCCCGGCGGCGTGGGCCGAATACGGAGTGGGACCGGTACTGCTCTCCGGCCTCACCGCCATGTTCATGCACGGCAGCCTGCTGCACCTGGGCTTCAATATGCTGTTTCTGTGGGTCTTTGGCGACAATGTGGAGGACCGTCTGGGGCATGGCCGCTATCTGCTGTTCTACCTGGTCTGCGGGGTAGTCGCGACGCTGGCGCACAGTCTGGTGACGCTTTTCGCCGAGGTGCCGATGGTGGGTGCCAGCGGCGCTATCGCCGGGGTGATGGGCGCGTATTTCGTGATGTTCAAACACGCCACGGTCCGCGCTCTGGTGCCGATCTTCATCATCTTCACGGTCGTGGACCTGCCGGCGGTTCTCTTCATCGGCATCTGGTTCGTGTTCCAACTGCTGTCAGCTATCGGCACCCTCGGCGGCGCGACGGGGATTGCCTTCATGGCGCACGTCGGGGGCTTTGTGGCCGGTTACGTGCTGGCGCGGCCGCTGGTACGGCACCGTCGCCCTCCGCCGCCGCGAGTGGTGGACTTCCGCATCGAGTAGGCGCTCGGCAGCAGTAGTGTAGGCAGCTAGCGACCTAGCTCGAGCGGATGCAACGGATACTTCCAGTACGCAATGCAATGGGTCTGTCAACCATGGAAGGAGCGAAGGTGCAATGCCTGATTAGCCCTGCTGTGAGCTTGCGCAAGGAGTATGCAGGCTGCGCTAAGAGGCAATGCGACGAACTCGGGGGGGGCAATGCGCTCAGTGACGCCGAGGCTACTTCAGCAGTCGGCGGAACTCCTCGATACTCAAGTCCAGCTTGTGCAGTATGCCTCTGAGGGTCCCGGAAGGCATGTCCTCTCCTCCGTGGACTGGCACAGAGACGCTCACGTGGCTCTGACGGTCTTGCATAATAACGTGGCTACCCCGTTGGCGTCTAACGGTGAGACCGGCTCGCTTTAACGCCTTGATGACCTCTGCGCCCGTGACCACGGGTAGCTTAGGCAACAGTCGCCGCCTCCCTCACAGTCAGCTTATAGACGAGGGCTTCGGTTGCAGTCGCCATGTCGAACGATACCCGTCGGGTATCTCGTGGAATGGGCTCGCCGTCCTCCTGTAGAACCTCGAGGTATAGCTGAATCGCTTCCTCAGCCATTTGCAGGGCGTGAGGTACGGTCTTACCCCAGGTAAAGCACCCGTCGAGAGCGGGAACGAAAACGGAATACCGTCCGTCCTGCTCGCGCGTAAGTACCACGGTATAGGTCAGCTTTCCCTCTTTCATCTCTTCAGCCTCTCGATCGCCGGTTACTCGCAGCCGCCGAAACTCTTCGATACTCAGGTCTGCCGCGGAGAATACCTCTTCAGCGTTCCGGGCTTCAGGTCCCTGCTCGCATGTATCGGCACCGGCACAGTTACTTTCGTTTTCGGGTGGCGAAGTACCGCATGAGCACCGGTCTGTCGCCTCAGGACGAACCCGGCACGTTCCAGCGCCCGGACCGTCTCCTTACCCGACACTACGGGCAGCTTAGGGAACGGGGACGGCCTCCTGCACTGTCAGCTTGTAGACTAGCGCCTCTTTCGCCTCGCCCAAGTCGAGGGCGACCGTGTCGGCGTCGGGCGGGATTGGGTCGCCGTCTTCCACTAGCACCGATAGGTAGCCCGGAATCGCGTCTTGGGCCATCCATAGGGCCTCCGGCAGGTCATCCCCCTGGGTATGGCAGCCCTCGAGGGCGGGCACAGAGACTGAGTAGCCCCCGTCCTGCTCGCGTGTAAGTACCATGGTATAGGTCAATTCCCGCTTGCTCATCGCCTCAACCTCCGGGGCACCTGCTACTCACAAACTCCCCGATCGGGTCTCCTGGCAATAGTCTCAGATCAATTCCCGCGGTCGCCAGCCGGTGTGGTCTAGTAGAGTTCAGACTCTCCGCATGGCGATGATTGTCTTGATGCTGTTGCCGGCGAAGGTATGCCTAGATGGGTATGATGCAACCGGTCCGACTAGGCCGCCACGGAATGTTCCGTCCCGAGGCAGTATAGCACGCTTTTGGGGGGCTGTCTATCTGAGGCAAGAAGGTGGCAGTGCGACGCCAGGCTGGCATTTGCTCAAGCCTGTCGGCTCCATATTGCCAGTATCGCAGGGGGGACGAATCAGTGGGATTCCATCTCCCGATAGATCTCCTCCCGGGTCTGGCGATAGAGCTGGCTCTTGGGAAATTGCTCCAGCGCGCGGGTGTAGTCGGCGGCGGCCTCGGCGAGTTGCCCCAGAGCCCGGTAGGCGTTGCCGCGATAGGCATACAGGCCCGGCAGGTCGGGCTGCAACTCGACGGCCATGTCGAAGTCAGCGAGGGCCTGGCCGTAAGAATGCTTCTTGGTGAAAGCCAGGCCGCGAGCCAGGTAGGCCTCGGCATATTCGGGGTCGCGGCCAATCGCCAGGCCGAAGCTGGCGATGGCCGGGTCGAACTGGTTCATGCCCATCTGATCCATGCCGCGTTGATAGGCCTCGCGGGCCGCGTCCTTGGTCATCACTCATCCTCCGGTTTGGGTTGATTGAAGCCATTGGGGCACTTGGGGCAGAGCTTCAGGGCCAGGACAAAAGCTGCACCGATAACATCGGCGGCCCGCATTAGATGGACCTCGGCCTCCCCGATTTGGCTGTCGGTAATCAAGTTGCGCTTGCGCATATGCTCCTCAATGGCCTGTTCGACCAGGCAGGGGCTGTGGCGGCGGAAGGTATCGGCCCAGACCGGGACCACGTTGCCGAAGCCGTCAAGGAGCTTGCGCGGCTGCAACTTGGGGCCGATGCAGGGGCAGTGGGCCATGGTTTCGCCCATGTGAAATGCCGTGTTGGTATTCATCCCCACCCCCAGCAGCAGCACATGTCCGCCCCAGATCGCCAGCTTGCCGAGGGGACACTGATAGCTGAAAGTGCCGGCCTCGAGATGGCCCTCGACGAGGTAGTCGGCCACAGGGCCGATAGCGGCATAAGGGTGGGTCGGATGCATGCTGCGGCGCGCCTCGGGGCGCTTGCGCAAGGCCTCGGTAACAGCGCCGTCTGTTGAGGCGGTGGTCTTGATGTCGAATACGTCAGCGTGCCCGTGGTTGAAAGTCGGCGCCATCACAGTACCCTCGGGTCCCACCACCTCCAGCAGGGCATCAACTACGGTATCGGCCCCGCCCTCGACATATCCGAAGGCTGACAGCGAGCTATGCACCTGTACCAGGTCGCCTGGCTGCAGGCCGATCTGCTGCAGACCGGCCACGATGTCGCCTTGGGTGACCACGGTCTTGCCCGTGGGATCGTACATGGAGCACCTCCCGGAGTTGCCGGTAGGGCGATATTCCGCAGTGGTGGCGCTTTGACCTGCCGGGAGGTTTTGGGAAGGAGGCCCTTATTCTCTGGGGCGCCGTCACGGTGTTGGGAGGACATTTGACGCAGGTAGATTACGGGACGCAGAGAAGGGTACGACAGTAACTTGAAGGCAGGATGCCACGGTGCCTGGAGGTAGTGAAGGCTATGAACAAATGGATTTCGCGTCCGGATGAAGTTGATGCGCTGGTTGAGCAATGGGCCGACGCCTTTCCGCAGTACCTGAGGGCCGAAGCCAAGACCCAATACAGCGGGCGACCGGTGTGGGCGCTGACGGTGACGGACCACGAACGAGATAACGATGACAAGCCCGCGGCGATGTTCTACAAGCCGCATGCCCATGAGCCGGCACCAATAGCCGCACAGATGAACGTCATCAGCCAGCTTCTCACCGGCCAGGAGTTGGATGGTACGGCGACAGCTCTGCCGCGCGAGGAGATCCTCGCCAACACCGTGCTATGCTTCATGCCTGACGCCAATCCGGCCGGTACGGCGGCGGCACCGGTGGAGGTCTGGGACGGCACTCAGTACACCAACGAGGAGTTCTGGGCCTGGATGCGCGGCATTGACCCTGAAACCGGCAAGATGTGGAAGCGCGTGGACGTGTGGGATGACACCGTCGAGGACCCGCTGCCACTGCGCTACGGGATCGTCTATGAGCAGGTCTCCGAGCACGAGTACGTCGAGCCGAACCGCCATCGCCGCTCGACCCTGATGCAGTGGGTCTTCGAGCTGCGCACGCGCCGCCAGTGGCAGCGGATGCTGGCCTTGCATCAGACCGAGTTCCAGGGCCAGATGGACAATGCCATGGCCATCCTGCCGTGCCTGTACGATAAGCAGCCGGCGGAGCTGCAGGAGATCGAGGCGGCCTGGGCGCGGCGGATTGTGGAGGCCTGGGCTACGGTCCCCGGCGGCCGACCCAAGCAGGAAATCGCGCCGCTGGGCTACACCGGCCAGCAGCGGCAGTACTTCGTTGATCTCTGGGGGGATATGTACCAAGACAGCGCCATCCTCACCTCCGAGATCCGCAATAATTCGCTGCTCTGCCCGTTCCAGCTAGAGCAGGCGCTGAATGAGCAGGTGATCGAGGTAACCGTGGCGGAGCTGTTGGATTGATTTTGCGGTTTGCTTCATCAAAAGCGAGATGATTCGGCATGTACGAGGCAATTGAGCAGGCCAGAAGAGTTGCCCTGGATCTGTTGGACCCGACCCCGTCCGAGGTTGAGCATGGTATGGAGCTTCATGCCAATTCCCTGGTATTTGACTCCTACGGATTTGCACCACGTGCGGCCCCGGATGGAGACGCAATACGAGCGGCGATTGAGGCGGGAGCCTCTGATTCGGAGCTACAGGATATGCAGGAAGATATGGGCATGACGCGCTATGTCACCGATCGTCCAGAGCGAGAGGAATTTGAGGCCGCGTGGTCAGCGGCCGGAGTGACCTGCATCTTCCAGAATGCCGGCGAGGAGGGCCAGTCTCTGAAGCGTATGATCAAGCGACTGGCGCGGTTCACCTACGCCACCGACATGATGCCGGAGTTCTGGTGCAAGGCCGCTCGGCCCGATGACATAGTCAACGCGAAGCAGGAGGGGACGCGGGCGTTGTACTTCAGCGCCAATGGTGTGCCCCTGGATGAGCAATGGATTTCGGTGGAAGAAGAGCTGCGCTATATTCAGATTATGTTCCAACTGGGGACCCGGATGATGCACTTGACTTACAACCGGCGGAACATGATTGGGGATGGCTGCGCGGAGCCGGCCAATGCGGGTCTGAGTGACTTCGGCAGGTCAGTCATAGCAGAGATGAACCGGGTGGGCGTTATCGTGGATTGTGCTCACTCCGGCTGGCAGACCAGTCTGGAGGCAGCGAGAGTTTCTGAGAAGCCCATGGTGGCAAGCCATTCGGTCTGTTGCGGGCTAAATGAACATATCAGGGGTAAGCCGGATAAGGTGATTGGGGCCATTTGCGACACCGGTGGGTACATAGGTATCTGTGCGATACCGGGGTTTCTGGGCGGCAGTGGCGATATCAATGCGGTCTTGGACCACATTGATTACGCGGCGAAGAAGTTCGGGGTTGAGCACGTGGCCATAGGCACCGATACGGCGCATCGCTCCTCGGCGTATGACCAGGAAGCAGAGAAAATACCCCGCCAGGGCGCCAAACGGACAGCGTGGCGCTATTTCTGGCCTGCTGATGACCCGATGTTTGACCCTAAGTGGAAAGAGGAAAGCAAGAAGCTGAGTCTGGCGTGGACGAACTGGCCGGCCTTTACAATCGGGTTGGTGCAGCGCGGCTATTGTGATGAAGACATCCAGAAGATCATAGGCGGCAATGTCATGCGGGTGGCAAGGGCGGCCCTGGCGGACACGGGCGACTGGAAGCCGGGGAGTTAAGGCCGGACGGGTGCGCAATTGATTGATACGGCAAGTTTGATGTGCGGTTGGCCGAACAGCTACTGCTCGGCCTTGGCCTTGATGGCGGCGAGCATACTGTCGCAGTTCTGCTGCATCTTCTTTAGCAGCAGGCCCTTGATGAGGCTGCCAATCAGCGGGATGTCGTATTCGTAGCTGACTACCAGCATGACTTCAGTACCGGCCTCCGCCTGGTTGAAGTCCCAGGTGCCGGAGTACTCGGAGAAGTCCCCCTCGGTTTGCTGGAAGCGGCAGGTGCGGTTTTCGTCGTCCCAGAAGTCCTCCTCGGTCCACTCGATAGTGCGCTTGAACTCCTTGACCACTCCGACCCAGCGGCTGATCTGGCGTTCAGGGGTCTGCTCCAGGATCTCCACCGCTTGCACATCGGCCATGAACTCCGGGAAGCGCTCGATGTCACGAGCCAGGGCATATACTTGGTCGAGGGGAGCTGCGACCAGGACTTGGCTTTGTACTGTGGGCATTGCGGCGGTCCTTTCAAGATGAATCTGGTGTCGCGGGCAGCAGTTCTTTGATGCGGCGCTGGAACTGCTGCCTGGGTACGTTGACTATGCGGCCACAGGTGAGGCAGCGGGCCCTAATCTCAACGCCGCCGCGCAGTATCTCCCACTCATTGCCGCCGCAGGGGTGTGGCTTTTTGAGCCTGACGGTCATGCCGGGTTCAATCTTGAGTATCTTGGTCACGGGGGCCATCCCGGTCCTGATCGGTATATAAGGGCAGAGTGAAATGGAAGGTGCTGCCTTCGCCCTCGATGCTTTCGACGGAGATTTCGCCGCCGTGGGCCTCGATGAGATGCTTGCAGACAAACAGCCCCAGGCCGGTGCCGGGAATGCGCTTGACGCTACTGCCGACACGCTGGAAGCGCTGGAAGAGGTGCTGGCGGTCGTCCTCGGAGATGCCGACGCCGTCGTCGCTGACGGAGAAGCGCACCATGTCGCCCTGGACCTGACCGCTGACGGTTACGCGGCCGCCGCTGGGCGAGAACTTGATGGCATTACCGATGAGATTGGCGAAGATCTCCTCAACCTTGGTGCGGTCGGCCCACAGCAGCGGCGTCGGGTCCGGCAGGTTTACCTCAAAGATGTGGTTGCTGCGGCCGTGGCCCTCAACAGCCACGATCTCGTCAACGAGCTTTTGGAGGTCGTCAAGCCGCTGCAGATTCATCGGCAGGGCGCGGTCGGCCTCGATGCGGGAGACATTGAGGAAGTCCTCGACCATGTGCTGCATGCGAGTGGTCTGGCGGCCAACGACTTGCACCAGGTCTGCCACCCGCTGATCGTCGGCAGCAAACTGCTCCATCAGCAGTTCGGTGTAGAGGCCGATGTTGGTGAGGGGGGTCTTGAGCTCGTGAGAGATGAAGGCGATCAGGTCGGTCTTGAGCTGGTCAATCTGCTTGAACTCGGTGATATCGGTGAGGATCATGCACTTGCCGGCGATCTCGTCAGCGGTGCCGACGAGGGCGACAGTGACCTGGAGGGTGGTAGGTCGTGGGCCGGGCATCTCGACTTCCTCGGTGTGGATACCGCCCTGGGGTGAGAGCGGCATCGCCCACAGCCGCACCATATCGGGCTGGCGGATGGCAGCCAGGACCGGCTGGCCGATTACGGTCTTGGCCGACAAGCCCAGCATCCGCTCAGCCGCCTCGTTGATCAGCACGACGCGGTCGGCTTCATCGGTGGCGATGACCCCGTCAACCATCTCGTGGAGCATGGTGTCTAGTTTGGCCTTCTCCGAGGCGAGGCGCAGATTGGCCTCGCGCAACTCGGCGTCGGCGTAATCAATGCGGTGCTGAAGGATGGAATAGAGGCGCGCGCTTTCGAGGAATAGAGCGGCCTGTTGCGCGATCACGGTCAACAGGGCGATGTCGTATCCGGTGAAGGGCATGTTGTTGGCTTTGTTCATTGCCTCGATCACGCCGATGACCTCGCCGTGCAACTGCATCGGGACGCACAGGACGTTGTGGAGGGGATAGTCAATCGCCTTAGGGATGTCGGGATGGCGGCGCGGGTCCTCGGCGGCCTCGTTGACGACCATCGGCTCGCCGGTCTGGGCTACCGTGCCTGCGATGCCCTCACCCAGGGCCAGAGTGAAGTCCTTGACCGCATCCCCCTTTTCACCCAGGGCTACTACGAAGCTCAAGCGGTTGGTCTGCTCGTCCAGCAGCAAGAGCGAGGCCGCCTTCACTTCCAGTTCGGCCTCGACCCAGTGCATAATCTCGTTGAGCAGCTCGTCGCGCTCGAGGCTGGAATCGATCAAGCGACCGACACCGGTGATGGCCTGCAACCGGGATTGGAGGCGGATATTGGCTTCGGCACGCAGGCGGTCGGCGAGGGCCACTGACCTGGTGACCAGCGCCATACCGATCAGCCCGATAGACAACAGCGGCCCACCCATGGGGATCCAGACATCATGCGTAAAACGCCAGAACATCAGCCAGAAGCAGGTGATGAAGACAAATACGGTAACGGATGTGCCTCGGAATAGGCCGCTGGCCCGCGGGACCGTCAGGCCCAGCAGCAGGGCGAGGGCCATCATCAGCACGATGACGGCCCATCTGGGCACCCGCCTTATCACACGGCCCTGCAGGAGGCTGGCGATGGCGTTGGCGTTGATCTCCACCCCGGGCATCAGGGCATCAACCGGCGTGTAGAAAAGCTGGGCGATGGCGCCGGTTACAGGTCCCACCAATACCAGCTTGCTGGCAACCAGTTCTTTGAGTTTGGCCGGCTCGGCCGCCAGGACTTCACGGTAAGGCACCGGCTCAAACTGCTCGTAGCCGCCGAAGAAGTTGATCAGGACCTCGCCTGAAGACAACGCCGGGAAGGTGCTGGTGCCGACGGTTATGATCTGAGGCCTGCGAACCACTGAGTTGCGCGCGGCATGGCTGTACTGCCGGTAGCTTTCCAGGGATAAGGACGGGAACATCGTGCGCTGATACGATAGCAGCAGAGGCACCGAGCGCAAGACGCCGTCGCGGTCGAGATAGACGTTGAGGCCGCCGATTCCGTCGCAGTTATCGTGGAGGGCGCGAGGGGGCAGAGCCAGGCGGCCGGGTATCAGGCCGATGGGACGCGGGACTTGACCGGCGCCTAGAGCATGTTTCTGCAATCGCCGGGCCTTGGCCGCCGCCTGGGCATCGGTGCCGCGGCCGATAACCGCCGGCAGCACGGTCGTGCAGCGGGCCTGCGCCAGAGCGGTGGCGAACTCCTCAGCGCCCGCCGTTGGGGTCTGCGCTTCCGAGAACTGGGCCAGGTCGCTGATGTCGAAGACGACAACATCCGCCTCCGCCGCATCCAGTTTTGTCAGCAGCCGCGCGTACACCTCCAGCGGCCACGGCCATGGGCCCAGCTCGTCAACGCTGTCGTTGTCAATGCCGATGACGACTATCTGGTCGGGGACAGGGCGCTGGCCACGCATCCTGAAGCAGAGGCTGTAGAACCAGTTGTCAATGCCCTGTAGCAGCCCCAGTGACAACATGACCAACAGGGCCAGGAGCAGTACCAGGGCAATTACAGCGCCCCCGCGCAGCTCTCTCGGAATGTGCAGTCTCAATGACTTCTCCCAAGACTAATGCGCCAGCTCTAGCGGTAAACCGGGGTACTGTTGAGCATTATAGTGGAAGCCGGGGGGATTATCAATACGGGGTGCCCGGGCCGATGCCGTCGGCTTCGTCATCGGGGTAGTCGTGCCAGCCCGAGGAGCTTACCACCCGCCAGGTCCTGCCCTCACGACGCCAGATCAGCGTCAATTCATAGTCCAGTTGATGGGCGGCGCTGGCCTCTTCCCATATTCCGACCTCCAGGGCCACCTCTGCGGTGTCCTCCCGCACGGCAATGGACTTGAGCTCGGTGCTGAGTTGCCACTGCCGGCCGCGCAAGGCGTGCACCGCCAACCGCGACAAATCGCGCCGGTTGTTGCCCGCCATGTCGAGGTAATCGTTGGAGACTACCTCCATCACACCGGCGACACTGCCCAGCTCCGCCGCTTCCTCGGCCCGCACAATCGCCATAGTGATCTGCTGCTGCGGCGACAGCGGAGCCCGGAAGAAGTAGAGCTTCACGATAACAGCAATCACCGCCAGTAGCACTAGCAGTGCGAGTATCTTGACAATTCGAGAGGCCATCTTTGAGCACCTGTCCTAATCCCGCGTGACGAGCAATAGCGAATTATAGCCCATCGGCCCACCGCTATTCCACCCCGGCAGGTTATTGGGTGCGGTAGGGTGAAACATTAAGTTGAGCGATGTCATAATATGCGATGGATCATCAACCGCAAAGGAGCCCTCTAGATGCGTACTCTGCGTAACACCCTCATTCCAGTCTTGTTTCTGACTATGACCGCAATTGCTGCGGCGCAGGAGTTGCCGGTGGTGACGGCCCTGAAGGCGCAACAGCCGCTTAGCCTTGACGGTAGCCTCGATGAGCAGGTCTGGCAGCAAGGCGAATGGTATGGCCAGTTCCGCCTGCTGGGCAAGCCGGAGTTGCAGGCCGAGGCCCAGACGCGCTTCAAGCTCGCCTTCGATGCCGAGAACCTCTACCTCGGCGCGGTGCTCGCCGAGCCGAACATGGACCAGCTCAAGGTCACGGCCACCGAACGGGATGGCAAGGTGCACCGCGATGACTGCCTGGAGTTCATGATTGACCCACAAGGCGACCGCACCGAGTACTTCCACTTCACCCTCAATGCGTTGGGGACCCTGTATGATTCGGAAGTGCGGCAAGGCGGGCAGGTTATGACCAAGGAGTGGGATTGCCCGTGGGAGGCGGCGGTGACCAAGCAGGAGGCGTCGTGGACCGTGGAGGCGCGAGTGCCGGTGGTATATCTGGGCTTGACCGCCGAATCGGTCGGCGACTGGGCGGTGAATGTCGCCCGGGAACGGCAGGCCGGTCAGCAGGAGCTTTCCGCCTTCATCAACACCCTGGGCGGCTTTCACCAGCCCGCCAACTACGCGGTGCTGCGGCTGCCGGACGCGGACTTCAGCAAGTACCTGTGGGACATCAAATCGCCGTTCGAAGTGAGTGTGCTACCCCGCGACGGCCGGCTTGTCTATCAGGCCAAGACCCATATCACCAATGAGACGGGGCGGTTCTGGTTCTTCAGCCTGGCGCCGGGGCTGCAGATGGGCAGCCAACACGAGACCGGCCCGCGCGTGCCCCAGGGCCTGGATGCCGGTCAGGGCCGTGAGATGGTGTTCGCGGTGCCGGTGCCCGCAGCAGGTAAGCAGACGCTGCAAATCCGGCTGCTGGACCGCCGTAACCCCCGACGCCTCCTCGCCGTCAAGACGCTGCCGGTCGAACTCAGCTACAGCCCCATCACTATCGTCGTCACCCAGCCGGCGTACCGTAACAGCATCTATGCGACCCAGAAGCTGAGCGAGATCAGAGCCGAGGTGCATCTGGCGCTGAGGGAAGATGAAGCTGAGGGCGCTGTGGTAACGCCCGTTTTGATGGACAGGACCAAGCTGGTCAGCAAAGGCGAGGCGGTTGCGGCTGCTGAGAGCGTCGCAGTTGCGGTGCCGATAGAGGACCTCGCGGAGGGCAGCTACCGGCTGGTGGTGACGGTGGAAAAGGCCGGTGAGGCTCTGTACCGGGAGAGTGTGCCGCTAGCCAAGCTGCCGCCGGCTCCCAACGGGCATGAGTGGCGGCTCGATGAGAACAATATGCTTTTGCACAACGGGGAGCCGTACCTGATTTACGGGTGGTTCAGCGGTAATGCGGAGGAGCTGGCCGATCCGAGCCTGCCTTATACGGCTACGCAATCCTATAACGCGCAGTGGTATGACAGCGAGAAGGTACGGGAGGAGGTCTTCGATCCGGTGGCTGAGGCCGGCGGCTTCATCACCATTTACCCCTATCCTAACACCGTCCCACGGCGCATGATGGGCCCGGAGGACTGGCAGCGGCCACTGAATGATGAGGAGAAAACGGCCCTGCGGCAACGCATCGCCGAGCTGAAGGACCATCCGGCGGTGTGGGCCTGGTATCTGGCCGACGAGCCGGAACTGACACCGGCCCTGCCGCAGCGGATGCGGGAAATCTATGAGATAATCCGCGATGAAGACCCCTATCACCCGCAGCTTCTGCTCAATGACACCATCGGCGGGCTCCACAAGTACGCCGGTAGCTCTGACATATTCATTCCCGATCCCTACCCGCTGTTCATCGAGGGCGGGGATGCCGCCTCGCCCATCGGCAAGACTTCGAAGTTCATGCAGGCCTGCTATGAGGCCGGCGGCGGCCGCAAGGGCATAATGGTAGTCCCGCAGGCGTTCAACTACGGCGATTACGGTCGGCTCGGCAACCGCGCTCCCAACTTCACCGAGTTGCGCAATCAGGCCTACCAGGCTATCGCCAACCGCGCGACGGGGATTCTGTGGTACAGCCACAGCGCCATGTTCAACTACCCGGCCTGCGAGCTGGGGGTGGCGTGGATCGGGCACGAGCTCATGGACCTGAAGGAGGCGGTACTGTCGCCGCCGGTCGCGGGCCTGGAGATCGAGGCCGAGCAGCCGGAGGAAGCTCAGGCCTCGCTGCGGCGCGTGGGTGATGACCTGTACCTGTTTGTCGTCAATACCGCCACCGCTGCCCAGCAGATAACGGTGAAGATGCCGCAGCCGACGCCGGCGGAACTGACGGTGGTGTCTGAGAATCGCGCGGTGCCGGTCAAGGCCGGCGCGGTGACCGACAGCTTCGCGAAGTATGCCACCCACATCTACACGACGGTCAAGGCGCTGGGCTCGCGGGCGCAGCTAGATGACGCGCTCGCCGAAATTACCGCCGCCGAACAGGCGATGAGAAAGCCCGGCAACCTCGCCTTCCGAGATTCCGAAGTGGTCGTGGCGGCCTCCAGCTCCCGTGGCAACCACGAGATGAAGGTACTGGACGGGGCTGTCAAGGGGCTTGCCTGGTCGGATGACACATACAGGAAGCTGCCCGATTGGCTGAGCCTGACCTGGCCGGAGCCGCAGACCATCGGCCGGATCGTCATCTATACCGGCAGCATCGCCGACCTCAAGCTGCAGGTGCCGGACGAGAACGCCGCAGACGGATGGCGTACCCTCGCCGAGGCGCAAGAGCTAAATCAGCCCAGCGTGGAACTGCAGTTCGAACCGATACCGCTGAAGAGCTTCCGCATTCTCAGCACCAAACTGCGCGACGATGCGAAGTTCTCGATCATCTATGAGGTGGAAGCCTATGCGAAATAGCCTGATAGGGAGTGTGGTCCTGGTCGCAGTGATTGCCGGCGTGTGCTGCGCCCAAGAGGCGCCGGCTCCGCTGGCGCACTGGAAGATGGATGGAGTCGCCGAGGGCAAAGTGGCTGATGCCACGGGCAACGGCCATGATGCGGTGCTGGGACCGGAAGGGGTGGCACTGGCCGTAGTTGACAGCCCGTGCGGTAAGGCGCTGGCCTTCGACGGCAAACAGTCAGGCGCCTATCTGCAGATCGAGAAATGGGAGGATTTGGACAATCTGCAGCAGCTCACCGTCATGGCGTGGATCAAGCCGGCTGAGAGGAGTATGGCCTGCGAGATCCTCTGCGGCAAGGGGGATAAGTCCGGGGACCCGCCGTGGCCCGGCTGGCGATTCCGCTACGGCTGGGCGATGGTGTCCTTTGCGCTGGGCGGGCCGGGCGAGCAACACGGGCAAGTCTCTACGCCCGCGTTCTCAGTGCCGGTCGGTTACTTCAGTCACGTGGCGGCGACCTATGACGGGCAGAAGTTGCGCCTGTACGTCAACTGTGTGCTGATGGCCGAGGCGGAGGCTCCAGCGCAACTGGCCCCCAGCAAACGGGCCTACATCATTGCCAACTATCTCGGCCGCAAGGACGCCTATCCATTCCACGGCGTACTCGACGAATTGAAGGTATTCGACCGGGCGCTGAGCGAGGAGGAGATCTTCGCCCAGGCCAGTAGCGACATGCCGCAGTGACCTCGGCTAGTGTGCCGATTGCGTCGCAGTCTTGTTGGCACCGGATGCGACTAGGGCTGAGAGACGACCAATTCGGCCTGTGAAGTAGTATCGGCTACGACCACATTGTCCCGCCGGCGCTCGACGTAAACGCGATGGGGGATCATCCATTCGGCGCCTGCGTCGAAGTTGTAGAGGTAGCCCTTGGAGTAGTCGGCGCGGTCCACGAACTCGCGGATGAAGCAGACCTCGCCGCAGTCAATCCTATAGAGCTCGCCGTCTTGCTCGATCGCCTCGATGGTATAGACGGCGTTGCGCTGGCGGTCGTTTTGGATGATAATCTCCGCGCCCCGCAGCGTGTCATCGGTCGGCAGTGGTGTGTCCACCCAGATATGGCCGTGCCCCTGCATGTCCTTGTCCATCTTGACGATGGTGCCCCGGTAGCCGGCCGCCGGCAGTGTGACTGTGAAGTCGCCCATCTCCACGCGTGAACTGCGGATCAGCCAGGCCTGCTCGACAATACCGTCGCGAGTGCGTAGCGCGATGAGGCGCCCGCAGAAGGAGATGCCGTCGGCGGCGCGATAGGTCGTAGCCTCGTCAGGTGCGTTCAGCAGGTAATCCACCATGCCATCGGCCAGTTCGATCCTAACGGCTACCGCGTCGAGGCCTGAGGGGGGCTGATCGGCAGCCGGCTCTGAGGGTGCCGGGGTGACCGCGAGCCGGGTCACCTGCTTGATCAACGGCTCGCGCTGATACGGCTCGAGCAACGCCACACAGGTGGAGGCCAGCCCGTCATCGCCGGCCCGATGGCCGAGCAGGTAGCGGAGCTTCTCGGGCGCACCAGCCTTGTTGGAGGGCGGATAGCCGTCGGCCAGGGCGACATCGTCATATTGCGTCAGGCAGTGGTAGCGCAGGTGCACGTCGTCCTCGGCTTGCAGGGCGCGGTACCCGGGCTGGGCGGCATAATCGAGCATGAAACCGGGGCCGGGCTGCCGGTCGCGCTCGACGTTGTTGAGCCACGCATAGCCGGTGCGCGGGCCTTTCCACGGCGAGTCCTGCCACTCCACCTCAGGCCCGGCATAGCTGCCGCCCTCCTGGTTGATGAGGCTGAGGCTCTCGCTGACTACCTCCCCCGGCGGGCCGTGGAAGCTCATAAGGTGGTCCTGGCCGCCGGCGACTCTGAAGACATCAAGGCAGTACGCCTGCCCCGGCCCCACCTTCATCATCGCCATGGTACGGCTATAGACTGTGGCGATGTCGGGATAGACCTCGGGGCTGTCCACGCAGAAGCCGCCGAAGTCGGGGAACTGGGCGAAGAACTGGGGATGGCCGACCCAGTTGCTGCTCTGGCCGGTCTCGTTCACCAGCACCGTATTATGCGAGATCGTGTGGTCGGTCCATTGCCTGAGTTTCGGCCAGGCGCCGGTGCAGAACTCCGGATAGCCGAGGTCGGGGCTAAGCGAGAAGCCGAAGGCGCTGAGGCCGAAATTGAGCCGGTCACGGTGACCATGGCCGAAGTTGCGCCCGTAGTACATCCACAGTCCGTGGCCGGTGTTGGGCGGGCCGAACTCGACACTCACCAGCCCGTAGCCGGAGAGGTTCTCACCGGCTATCTCAGCCACGGTACCATGCTGCTCGGCGATACGGGCGATGGCCTTCTCGATCCAGTCGGGGTCTTCAGCGAAAATGTCACGCCCCAGGCCCTGGTAACGGCCTTTGCTAGCGCGGACAGCCATCAGAGCTAGCTGGGGGTCCTTGAGGTACCGATAGCCTCTAACCAGGAACTCGGGACTGGCGCAGATGAGGCTTCGCGAGCCGCAGGAGCCGCAATCGCCGATATTGGGCGTAAAGGCTGCCAGTACGCCCAGTCGCCAGCCGGCAGTGATGGTCTGTTTGAACTGGGGGAAGTCGCGGTAGATGTCATGCTTGGTGTAGGCCGCATATTCGGCCAGGTCATCAGCGGCTCGGCCGAGCGCCGCGGCCCAGCCCAGCGAATAGCCCGGTGAGCCTTCGGCACCCACGCCGTCGCGGTCAATGCTGCCGACAATCAGCGCCGGGATGTGCCCACCGTTGCTGTCCCCCATGCGGCCTTCGTGAAAGCACCAGTCTATCCACTCCTCTGATTTGGGCATGCGATTGAGGGCCATGGCGCATTTGATGATAGCCGACTGATAGCCGCCCTCGTTGCAGCGGGCTTTCTTGGGGTTATGGATCGCCTTGACGCCTGCTTCGATTACGTTGGTCTCGATGTTAGCAACCAATTGCTGATAGGAGCCTTTGGGCGTAGGCAGAGCGTACTGTTCGGCCTGCTTGGCGAGGAAGACATACAACTCCGGCTGGTCGTAGAGGCCGGATTTGATCATGTCGTAGGCGCTGGCGAAGAGGCCGATCGTGCCATCGGCTTCCCAGATAGCGCCCTCGATCTTGCCGTCCTTGCGCCCGCCATCGGAATGGTACCAGCCAAGCTTGCCGTAGGCGCTCCAATCCATATCGGGATAGACATCACCGATGCGGTCGAGCATAATGCCGGCCTTGTGCGCGTAGCGGGGATCGCCGGTGTACAGATAAGCCGTGGCCAGCGCCGTCAGCCCGCGCTTGATTTCGCGCCATAACTGCCACCCGTAATAGCCGATGAAACGGTACTCGATGCCCTGGTCATCGGTCCAGCCCCAGCCGTCATCAACACCGTATTTGTGCAAGGGGTCGCTGGGGTCGGGGTGCTCTGCGTTGAACAGCAGGCTCTTGTCGGCCTGCTCGGGGTTGAAACAGCCGGTCTCATCAATGCCGCTGCGGTAGTACTTGCCGAAATCGTTCTTAGGGAAAACCGCCTGGCAGCTTGGACACACGAGCTTCCAGGGGTTGTTCCAGATGTCAACACCGTAGGAATAATTGCCGAACTTCATCAGCTTGTCGCCACATACGGGACAGACGTGGAGGTTGACCGGAGGGTTGCCGCCGGCGGCACTGGTCATGGTAGTGTCAATGCAGCGGGGCAGGTTCTGGCCGGGAATCATCGCCCACAGCTCGTCATCAGACAACTCGACCCAACGTCTGGCGGCAGCAACCGCCTTGTCGCTCTCCGCTTTGGCCCAATCATAGCTGGCGACATTGGTGCGGAGGTTGGCGATGCGCTGTTTCGTGTACTTGCCACCGTACTCGGGGCCGGGCTGAGCGGCAGCCGGCACCGCCAGGAAGAGAACCCCTACAACGGTCAAGAGCAGGTCTGAATTCATGCCTGACAACTCCTGGAAGGTCCGTTATGCGTGCAATTTGGGGAAAGGGGATTCCCGGCGCCGGTCACATGAAGCGCTTGATAAGCCCCAGAATGCCCTGTTTCCAGGCGACGCGGTGAGTAACGCCCTCGGCACCGGCCAGCTCGTGCTTGTGGTCCAGGTACCACTGGTAGGAGCGGATTAGGGCTTCGGCGTTGCTGTATTGGGGCTGCCAGCCGAGAGCTGCCTGGGCCTTCTCCGAGGAGACGAACGAATCTTTGTCGGCGGTGCCATAGACCCACCTGTAAAGCGGCGAGATGCGCAGCCGCCAGGCGATCCCCAGTATCGGCTTGACCAGCCATGACTTCGTCGCCATGACGCGCGCGCCGGTGGCGGCGTACTCGCACATCGCCCCGACATCCGCCACCACCGTCCCGAACTCCGTGGCCCCGACGTTGAAGACGTCGTTGACCTTCGCTTCGGGCAGTGTCAGCATCAGGTAGATGGCACTGACCAGGTCCTCGACTTCGAGAAGTTGGTAGCGGTTGGTGCCATCGCCGATTACCGGAATCTTGCAGCCGCTTTCGACCCAGTCGTAAAGGATCTGGAAGACGCCCATGCGGCCCGTGCCGATGAAGGTCTTGGGGCGGACAATCGGCAGGCACAGGCCTCTTTCGCGATACTGCTGACAGAGCTTCTCCGCCTCAATCTTGGCCTCACCGTAGCAGCCCACGCCGACCAGAGGGTCATCTTCATAGATCGGGTGCTTCTCAGGGACGCCATAGACCGCCGTCGAGGAGACATAGACTACTCGCCTGATGCCATTGTGGATCGCGGCCTGAAGTACCGAGCGCGTGCCGTCAACGCTGGTGCTGAAGATGTCCTTTTTCTTCCACAGGGGCAGGGCCGCGGCAGCGTGCACCACCAGCTCCACGCCGGCCAGCAACTCCTGCATAGCCTTAGCGTTGCGGACATCTGCCTGGGCGTAGGTGACGTTTTGGGGATATTCAGACGGGTCCAGGGGCGCGACATCAAGGACCTTGATTTCGTCAAAGCGGTCGGCCAGTTGATTGCACAGGTGAAAACCTAGAAATCCCGCGCCGCCGGTGACGGCAAGCTTCATTTAGTGCTTCCTCCGGTGTCCGGTTCCGGGTCGAACACAGTACTTGAGCGGGGCTGCGCCGCTGTATTATACAGGATTGGGGACTGGTGTGACAGCACAACATGGTGAGTCAAACAGGATGCCCGACCCGAGCGGCTAGGAGCAGCCGTGCCGCCCCGGATCAGTAGCGGCCCGCCTCGGCGATCACCTCGTGCAGCACCAGTAGATTCTCCGGCGGGACCCTCGGTGCCACCGAGCAGGCGCTGCTGAGGATATAGCCGCCGCCCGCCTTGGCCGCCTCCAGCTTTCTCCCGGCATCCTCGCGGACCGCGTCAACACTCCCCTGGAGCAGCACATTGACCGGGTCAATATTGCCCTTGAGGAAGAGCCGGTCGCCGACCTGCTGTTTGGCATCGGCCAGCTCGGTATTGCCCAACGGCGGCGGGTCCATGGTGTCAATGCCGTCAATACCGGTGGCGGCCATCAGTTCCAGACGGTCGCCGATCGCCCCACAGGTGTGGGTATATACCTTGGCCGGTGTCTGCTTGACCGCAGCGGCGACCTGGCGCTCGTAAGGCAGCACAAACTCCTGGTACATGGCTCTGGAGATGAAGCCGCCACCGGCAAAGGCGCTGGAGATGAGCACGGCATCCACACCGCGGGCGGCCTGCTTCTTCGCCAGCGCGCAGGTGCCCTCGGTATAGGCCTGCAGGATCGCGTGGCACTGGTCAGGAGCCTGGATAAGCCCGATCAGGGCGCTCTCGTAGCCGGCGCGCTCCAGCAGTTGCGTAAAAGGCGAGAAGACCTCGCTGTGTACGCTGAGCCGGTCGCCGACCGCCGCCAGCACGCCGTCAATGATCGCGAACATGTGCTCAGGGAATAGCTCCTCGCCGCGCCATTGATACGGCTTCAGATCGTAGTAAAACGGCGGCGTCTTCAGCCCGCCCAGAGTGTGAGGGTCCTCGTAGAACAGAAGCTGCGGACCAATATCGCCAATGTCCATCTTCGGGGCTTCAACGTGAACGGCCAGATCATCGTAGGGGCAGACGCACCTGCCGCCATCGGTATAGTGGATGACTTCGGCATCAGGGGTCTGCTCGATACGGTCCACGTAATCGCCGGCCCGGGGATCGCGGCCGGGCAGGTTGATCAGGATGCCGTCGAAGTGATAGCGCTCCGCCAACCGCATGAAGGCGTCAATAATCAAGTCATTGCGTATCCAGTACTGTGCCGGGTCAAGGTCGAGATTCACCAGATAGTGGCCCATGCTTAACTGACACATCACGGGCACCCGATCCGGCTCCTGCAGGTTCATCGCAGCAACGACACGTTCGCGGGAGGTCATGTTACCCGCCTCATATTGATGATAGGTGCGGGAGGTGTTGAGGAATGTTTCCATAACGCATCGGCCAAGTCCTTTTTCGTACTCTAGCCGGATGCCAGGAAAGATTCTGCTGAGGCTTTGGCGAATAGGTAGGCAGCGAAACTGAAGTATGAAAGCCGCAGTGAAGGTTAGTAAGGAGGACAGCGGTGCAAGACCAGGACAGAATACAATCCACTAGCGAACTGGAGCGGGTGGTGCAGGAAGTCGTCGCCACTACGCCCGTGACCGATATTCATACGCATCTCTACGACGCGCGGTTTGGCGAACTGCTGGCATGGGGTGTGGACGAGCTTCTGACGTATCACTATCTGATCGCCGAGGTGCTGCGCGCCGAGTTCGGCCGCACCAGCCCCGAAGAGTTCTATGCCATGTCGAAGCAGGAACAAGCTGACCTGATCTGGCAGCGACTGTATCTTGACAACAGCCCGATTTCCGAGGCCTGCCGCGGACCGGTTACAGTGCTGGGAGCACTGGGGCTGGAGGTGGCCGGCCGCGACCTCGACGAAATGCGGGAATACTTCGCCGCCAAGACGCCCGAGGAATACATAGACGAGGTCTTCGAGCTAGCCGATGTCAAAGAGGTCGTTATGACCAACGACCCCTTTGACGAACTGGAGGTGCCGGTGTGGGAGACTGACGGTGCCCGCGATCCGCGCTTCAAGGCCGCGCTGCGCCTCGACGAGCTGGTGAATCACTGGGAGCAAACTCAGCCGCTACTGGCGGCCCGGGGCTATGAGGTTGCCGCCGATCTTTCGGGCAAGAGCGCCGCTGAGATCATGCGCTTCCTGGCCGACTGGCGTGGGATACTGAGCCCGGTCTATATGGCCGTTTCGCTGCCCCCTGATTTCGCCTTCCCGGCTGATAACTCCCAGGCCAGAGTCATAGAGCAGGCAGTCTTGCCCTTCGCAGCTAAGGAAGACCTGCCCTTTGCCATGATGATCGGGGTCACCCGCGGGATCAATCCGCGCCTGCAGATGGCCGGTGATGGGATCGCGGGCAAAGCCGACATCAAGGTCGTCGAGCACCTGTGCGCCAACTATGATGATGTGAAGTTCCTGGTGACGATGCTGTCACGGGAGAATCAGCATGAGCTGTGTGCGGCGGCGCGCAAGTTCCCCAACCTGATGCCTTTCGGCTGCTGGTGGTTCCTCAACGACCCCAGCCTGATAGATGAAATAACCCGTATGCGCATCGAGCTGTTGGGCCTGAGCTTCGTGCCGCAGCATTCCGACGCGCGGATTGTGGATCAGCTTATCTACAAGTGGGCGCACTTCCGCAACATTTTGGCGAAGATCCTGGTGGAGAAGTACGGTGATGCGATGCGCTCGGGCTGGACAGCGAGCCGGGCGGAAATAGAGCGGGATGTGGCGGGGCTGTACAGCGACAATTTCTGGGAGTTCGTGAGCTAAGGCGATAGAGGGCGAGAGTATGGACAAAGCTGAGGCCGAAAAGCGGGCCGGTGAGTTGCGGGAGCAGATCAACTACCACAACTACCGCTACTATGTGCTCGACGATCCGGTGATCTCCGATGCCGAATATGACCGGCTGCTGGTGGAACTGCAGGAGATCGAGGCGGCCTTCCCTGAGCTGGTGACGCCGGATTCGCCGACCCAACGCATCGGCGCTCCCCCCAAGCAGGAACTGGGCACGATTACCCACCGGCTGCCGATGATGAGCCTGCAGAGCGCCTTCGACGAGCAGGCTGTACGCAACTTCGTCGAGAACTGCACCGCAGGCGCCGGCCAGGCGATCGAGTTCGCCGCCGAGCCCAAGTTCGACGGGCTGGCTGTGGAGCTCGTCTATGCAGATGGGGTGCTGACCGTCGCCTCCACGCGCGGCGATGGCATCACCGGCGAGGATGTGACAGAAAACGTCCGCACCATCAGCAGCGTGCCCCTGCGGCTGCTCGATAAGGAGGTTGAGGCACCGCCGCTGCTGGAGGTGCGCGGCGAGGTTTATATGCGGCTGGCGGAGTTTGACAAGCTCAACCGGCGCAGACAGGCAGCGGACGAGCCGGCTTTCGCCAATCCCCGCAACGCCGCCGCCGGGTCGCTGCGGCAGCTTGACTCTAAGATCACGGCCCAGAGGCCGCTGGCCTTCTTCGCCTACGATATCGGCACCGTGACAGGCCGCGAGTTCGCCACTCACTGGGAAGTTCTGCAGACCCTGGGGCAATGGGGCTTCGTGGTCAATGAGCATATCCGGCTGTGCCAAGATGTCGAGGAGCTGCTGCAATACCATACTGAGATGCAGCAGAAGCGGGAGGCGCTGGACTACGAGATAGACGGTATCGTGCTGAAGGTGAACCAGCGATCGGCCCACGAGCGGCTGGGGGCGCGCTCGCGCAACCCGCGCTGGGCGCTGGCCTACAAGTTCCCGCCGCGCCAGGAAACCACCCGGGTGATAGCTATCGAGGCCAGCGTCGGGCGTCTCGGCGCGGTGACCCCCATCGCTATCGTTGAGCCGACCCAGATCGGCGGGGTGACGGTGCGGAACGTCAGCTTGCACAACCAGGATGAGGTGGACCGGGACGATGTGCGGATTGGCGATACCGTCATCATCGAGCGCGCCGGTGATGTCATCCCCCACCTGGTGAAGGTGATAGGGGAGAAGCGTCCCTCCGGCACTAGTCCCTACAAGCTCCCGAAGCACTGTCCGGTCTGCGGGTCGGCAACGGTGCGTCCGGAGGGCGATGTGGTGGTGCGGTGTCCGAACTTCAATTGCGCGGCGCAGATTGAGGGGCGACTGGAGCATTTTGCGGCCCGAGGCGCGATGGATATCGAGGGCCTCGGTGAGAAGGTGGCCCGCCAGCTAGTTCGCGAAGGTCTGGTCGAGCGGCTGCCGGAGTTGTATCGCTTGACCGAACAGCAGCTTCTGGAGCTGGAGGGCTTTGCGGAAATATCTGCCGCTAACCTGCTGGCCGCCATCGAGGGCAGCAAGCAGACCACGCTGGCGCGCCTGCTGTACGGTCTGAGTATCCCCCATGTCGGGGCGCATGTGGCTGAGGTGCTGGCCTCGGCGTTCGGCACGATTGAGGCCTTACGGGGCGCTACGGTGGAGGGCCTGGAGGCGGTGAATGAGATCGGTCCTGAGATCGCCCAGAGCTTAGTGGGCTTTTTTGCCAATGAGGAGAATGCCCGGACCGTAGATGAGCTGTTGGAGGCCGGTCTCAGTATCGCCGCGCCTGAGCAGAAAGGCGAGGCCCTGGCCGGCCTGACCTTCGTCTTCACCGGGACGCTGGCGGGCTACACGCGGGAAGGTGCCCAGCGCGCAGTCGAGGAACTAGGTGGTCGCGCCGCCGGCTCGGTAAGCCAAAACACGGATTACCTTGTGGCCGGAGAGGCTACCGGGTCGAAGTATGATAAAGCACAGGCGCTCGGCATCACCATCTTGACTGAAGAGCAGTTCCTGGACCTGCTTGAAGGTGCAGAGGAAGGACGATAAGCCATGAAGCTTACTCCAGTTCTCTCAGTGGCAGTGGCCGTTTTGCTGAGCATCACTGTGGCTGCGGCGGTGAGCGTGGATGTCGGGGTCCTTGATATTGAGAAGGTTGAGGGCAAGGGCTTCGGCGAGCGGGGTATCTACGAGCTGCTGAGCAAGCACCCGGATTTCAAGGCGCGGTGGATTACTGATCTGCAGCCGGAGACGCTGGGGAAGTTCCAGGTGGTGATGCTGGCCGACGTTCACGATGTCGGGAAGCTGGCAGAGGGATGGGAGCAGGCGTTGCGGGCCTACGTCGAGAGCGGCGGCGGCGTGGTGCTGACCCACGACTGCGCCGGCATCAAACCGGAGGAGCTTTTCCCTGAGGTTGATGGAGGCTGGGAGCGCCACATCGGCCAGCGGATTGCCTCATTCACCAATCATCCCCTCACCTTCGGCCTCAGCGCTTTCGATACGGCTTTCGGTGACCACCGCGACCTGAAGCCGGGACCTGCTGGGCAGGTCGTCATCAAGTGCATCGCCGATAAGCCCGTCGCTGTAGTAGGCAAAGTGGGGCAGGGCCGGGTCGTGCACCTGGGTCCCTGTATCGGCCTAAGTGCCGTCTCCGATGAGGGCGCGCCGCAGGGCATGGAGGCCAGGCTGATCCAGAACGCTTTGGCCTGGGCTGCGGGTACCAATCCCTGGCACCTGTCCGATTACGGGGAGATTACCGTCGGCATCCAGCCGACGCAGGATGCGGTCGAACAGCCGGCACCGATCACGGCCGCGGTCACGGTGAGTGTGAGGAAGGCGGAGATCGCCCTGCCGCTCAAGATCGCGCTTTACGACGAAGCCGGTAAGGAGGTCGCCAGCACCGCCGTGATCGTGCAGGGACGGAAGCAGCCGGGCCGCGACACTTATCTGCGCACGGAGGCGGAGGTGAAGCTGGCCACGCAGGGCCTGGCGGATGGTAGCTACGTGCTTGCCGCCGAGGGCGAGGACGTGCAGCCCGGAGAGGTGCAGGTGACACTACGCGGCCAGTTGATGGAAGCGGACCGCAAACGCACCGTCCTCGCCAGGCAAGCCCTGCAGAATACGGTATCCAAATTCGTCTTCAACCAGGGCTACGAGTTCGACTATGACCGGAAAACGAAGGCCCCGGTTTTCTACCCGGAGAAGCTTGATGCGTACATGCAGCGCATCAAGGAAACCGGCTTCAACACTTACGACTACTTCCACGGCATGATCTGGGATGAGGAAGCCTTCGGCTGCTTGGAGAAAGTGTTGGCAAGCGCCCAGCGGCATGGCCTGAAGGTATGGGCGACGCTCGGTCCCCCCAGCGGCCATGAGGAGATTGCCAGGTGGTCCAAGGAGAAGCGGCAGGACTACTACTTCACCACCGTCGAGCGCTTCGCCCAACTTTCCCTGCAATACCCGAATTTCGTCGCCTTCACGTGCGATGACTTCGACTACAACTACGGTTTCTTCAACCCCGAGATGATGGCCGAGATGGCCCAACGCTGGCGCAACATCAATCCCAACCTCTTCTTCCTGCCGCTGATTTACTACGGCGGCATCAGCGAGGAGTTCATGCGCACCCGCGGCCCCTACATAGACGGCGTGGTATTCCATTTCCGGGCTGGCAGCTATCCGCCCAACTACATTGACAACTATGACCCCAAGAGCTTCGAGATGTACGGCGATGTCCAACGCTACGAATTCAAGCGCATTCGCCATATCGTGGGCGACAAGCCGCTCATCGCCGGGCTGTACATCTGGTACTACCAGGGCGGCTGGGGAGTACTGACGCCTGACGAGAAGAACCCCACAGTCGAGCATATCGTCCGGGATGCGGTACAGAAGTTCGAGATTGCGCATGATTATGCCATCGGTACGCGCATCTACGGCCTGGGCATAGACCATCCGGCTTACACGGGCATGGGCAAGCTGCAACTGGAGTGGGAGAAGGCGGGGATGGACTGGGGCCAGGCCGACATCTCGGACCCGCAAAAGGAAATCCGCAAGTACCGGGCAGCTCTGGAAAATCCCCCCTACTATGCAACACTACTCAACCGCAACACCGCCCTGTCGGAGTACCTGCGTCGCGATTTCGCCGTTCCGCACATGGACCTGCACTGGCGGCTGATGGAGGGCGAGTTCGATCCCGAAAAGGCGGTGGGGGATTTTTTTGCATCGAGGTCTCCCGCTCCAGCATGAGACGGGAATGGGGAGACTTGCTGCAGAAATATACCGAACTGGGCGGCACATTGATACTGGAGGAGGTCCCGGCCTGGGGCATTGATCTGACGGACGGCGGCGGCTTGCGCGAATGGGAGAAGCCGGTAGGCGATGCCTCGCCGGGCACCGTTCAGTTCGGCACGCTATCCGGCGTGCGGTTCCACTACCATCACCGCGGCGCGGTGACGAAGATCAGGGTCCTGCAGGCCCATCCGCTGACCGCCGGCCTGGAGCCGCTCAACGAATGGATCGAGATCCCCTACAAAGAGGGCGACAGCAACTACGGCTACCTGGCCTATCCGGTGCTGGCGGAGGACGCGACGGTGCTCATCGAGGCCGAACATGAGGCCTGCCCGTATGACGGTGTGGCCTATGTGCGCAAGGGCAAGATCAACGGCGTGTACCCGCTGGTGACGATCAAGCAGGTGGGCAAGGGGACGGTCATCCGCCACTTCGCCCACGTTTCATTACCTACCACAATCGGCCAGGAGCGTTATGAGGCCTTCGCCAACAATCTGGCGGAATACGTGAAGAAGCTGTACAATGAGCAGGCCAAGCAATGAAGCCCCAAGCAAAAGGTGACGTAAATGGTTGACGAAGCTGCTAAAGTGGCACTGATCCAGTTCCCCGGCTCCAACTGCGAGTGGGAGACCAAACGGGCCGCCGAGGCCGCCGGCATTAGCTGCGATGTGTTCCGCTGGAACCGGCCGGCCGAGATGCTTTGCGAGTACGACGGCTATATCATCGGCGGCGGCTTCTCATATCAGGACCGCGTGCGGTCGGGGGTTATCGCCGCCAAGGAGCCGATTGTCAAGACGGTATTCGACGAGGTTACCGAGCGCGGCAAGCCGCTTATCGGCATCTGCAATGGCGCGCAGGTGATGGTGGAGTCAGGGCTGGTGCCGGGGCTTGAGGTGGGCCGGGTGCAGATGGCGCTGGCTCCCAATGCCCCGGACCCGTCCGGCCGCATCGCCCAGTTCTGCTGCCGCTGGGTCTATCTCAAGCAGGCTTGCGAGCCGAACCGCTGCGCCTTTACCGGCCACTACCAGGCCGGCGAGGTGATCCCCATTCCCATCGCCCACGGCGAGGGCCGCTTTACCACCAAAGACCCCGAAGTCATCGCGGCCCTGCGCGAAAATGACCAGATCGTGTTCCAGTACTGTGACGCCGACGGCAATATTGACGAGAGCCGCGAGGTCTGCCCCAACGGGGCGATGGCCAACATGGCCGGCATCTGCAACCCGGAGGGCAATGCGCTGGCGATGATGCCGCACCCCGAGCGGGCCAGCTTCCTGCGCCAGATACCCTACGAGACCGCCGGCCAATGGGGCGAGAGGAAGGTCGCGGCCTACGGTGATGTCGAGGCCCAAAACGCTCCCGGTCCGGGTCTGGCGGTGTTTGTCTCGATGCTGGAAGCCCTCAAAGCGCGCGTGCCCGTCTAGCAGCTTCGATTATCTAATCTGGAGGTAGTACGAATGGCCGGGCAGCGCAAAAGCGTCCCCTGGGCGCTCGCGATTCCGCCTGAGGTTAATTGCGAATACTGCGGCGTGAAGATGAGCGACTACCACGCCGACCCGCAAGTGATGATGGAGGTGCAGCTCGAAGGCCCGCGCTTGCTGCATGAGAAGTTCGGCCTGCCCCTGCGCCGCAGTGTCTCCCCGGATTTCACGGCCTATGCTGAAGGTACGGTCCTCGGCGTGGAATTGGAGTTCCAGGACTATCACGCCCCCTCCCCCAAAGGCCACGTAATCAAGACTCGGGAACAGATGGCCGCCCTGCGGGTGCCGGAGGACTATAGGAACGCCGGCTTGGTCCCGCGCATGATCGAGTTCTACGAGTATATGAAGGCCCATGCGCCGGAGGACGTGACGGTCGGCTTCGGGCTGGGCACCGAAGGGGTCTTCACCACCGCGGTGGTGTTGCGGGGCAATGACCTGTTCCTGGATATATACGATGAGCCGGAGCTGGCCCACCAGTTCCTCCAGACCGTCACCGACAACTCAATCAGGGGGCGGGAACTGGCCTTCGAGATTACCGGCACCCAGCCCGGCGACACGGTGGGCTATGCCGATGACTACGGGGGGATGCTGCCACCGGATGACTACGTGGAGTTCGTCATCCCGTACCTGGTGCAGATCGCCGAGCACTTCGGGGCGACGCGCCGCACCATTCACAGTGAGCTGCTGCGCCGCGAGCACCTGAAGATACTACAGGATTACGGTTGGGAGTACATAGATGTCGGCACCGATCCGTATGTGACGGTGAAGGACTGCGTCGAGGTGCTGGACATTGACTTCCTGGTGCAGATGAAGACTTCGGACGAGATCCTGCTGGCGACGCCGGAACAGATCAAACAGACTTACCGGCAGATGGTGGCCGACGGTGCGCAGCGGATGGTCGGAGAGCTCTGCCCGGGCATGGCGGAGGAGAAGGTCTGGGCCCTCATCGAGGTCGCCAAGGAGTTTGAGTAGCTCGCATTCGGGCCGGCTCCGGGACCGCCTCAAGACGCCTCGCGAGATCACGATACCCGCTTGGGGTCTTGCCTGCAGCCGGTGGTAGAACGGCCTAGTCCGCTTCCGTAGTCTCCTCGAGGTTCTCTACCAGTTTCTCAAGTCGCTCAACCAGGGCATTGACATCATGGTGGTCGAAATCCTCGGGGAATCTGCCGAACGGCTCCTTCTCGGCATCACTCAGCGGCACGAGACTCTCGACCTGGCGGCGGTACTGATCGGTCATATCGGTGGGTATGCCATGGGGCCACATGTAGCGAAAGGGCAGGCGCAGGCCATCTACCAGGCCCTGAAAAACCGGCACATCATCACCATCAAGCTGCTGATACAACGAGTATCCAAGAGTGGTCTGACGCCGTTCCAGACCCATTTCATGGGCAGCCTGCCACAGCTCCCAGTGGATGAACCAGGTCTTATTGTCCAAGGCCTTGTCCCGGAACTCCTTCGTCGTCATCAAGCGACATCTCCTCGGTATGCTACAAAAGTACGCAATAACCACTCAATATATTATATCATGTTTTGTTTACGTTGTAAAATCGCGGTGTCAATCACCACACTCAGTTCCGCCAGCTAGATGGGATGCGCGGCTCGGTAGGAGGAAGGACAAGGCTGCGTGGCGAAATCAGGCTTCAGCAGACCATGGGTCACTGATTCTGGGCGGAGGTAAGCGATAAACCATGAACGAGCAACGATCTCACTGCCCCAATTGTGGTCGGGAGCTGGCGCCGGGCGCGGCCTTCTGTAGCGCCTGCGGCCACCGCCTCGGCCAGCCGCAAGACCAACCACAGCAAGCCGCGCCAACTACGCCTCAGGCGCAGTCAGCGGCAGCCGGCTCCACGAATCCCGCCATCTGGATCGGGCTGGGCATATTCGCCTTGCTGGTCATAGTGATTGTGGCAGCAGCCCTAGGCTGGTGGCTGCTCAGCACACGATCGCGCCATGCCACGGTGCCGACCACGGCGCAGACAACCGCGCAGGCACCGGCGACCGAAGAGCCAACAGCATCGGTGGAAACCGCAGAGACTACAGCGCCGACTACCACTGAGGAAGCAACAACGCCGGCGGCCACCGTGACAACCGCGCCCGCACCACCGGCGCAAGTGACGGTGCCGAACGTAATCGGGCTGAGCAGCGGGGATGCGGAGGAGCGCCTCAACAGCATCGGCGGCTTCCAGATCATCTACAACCCGTCACGCTACAGCGACCAATACGCCAAAGGGGCGATCATATCGCAGCACCCGCGCGGGGGCATGCTCGCTCAGGCCGGGGATGTGGTGTACATAGTCGAAAGCCTGGGCCCCGCGCCTGCGCCACCGCCGCGCCGCGTAGCCCCGCCTAGACCCCGGCGCACCGTCTCCGGCGGCCAAGGTGAAATCGCCCCGTACACCCGCACCCGTCGCGTCACAGATTCCGACCTCAGAGGCTACAGCAACTGGCAATGCACGCTGATCCGAAACGAAATCTATGCCCGTCACGGGCGGCCCTTCAACAACAGCCACATCCGGCGCTGGTTCAACGCCCAATCGTGGTACCAGCCCAGTTCCAACTTCAGCGAGAGCTGGTTGAGTCCTCTGGAGAGGCGGAACGCGGAGTTCATTGCCAACTACCAGAAGCGGACGTACGGCACACCGGCAACAAGACCGTAACACCGGGCCGGCGGAGGCAGAGCTCGTGCGGCGACCGTTCAGTCCAGCGGCGAATAGGTGGAGTGCGGGCAACCTTGGGACAGGCTGAGCTTGCCCCCGGGCAGCGCGACCGAACTGCAGCCGCAGAAGAACACGTTGGGGTCCTGACCCAACTCCCCCTTCAATTCGTCCCACATCTCCCGCGACTCGGTGCTGAGAAACAGCAGAACCTCGTCATCCCAGCGCCGCACCTGCTCGATCAGGAAGCGGTAGATCTCCGCGCGTACCTGATGCGGGAAAGGTCCGCAGACATTGCCCTCCATCTCCTCAGCCGCCTCCTGTGCAGCCGCGACGTACTGCGGGTCCAGGAGGTCCAGGTCTAGCCTCCTGCCCAGTTCCTCCAGGTTCATCCACATGATGACACAGAAGCCGATCGACTCGGGCCGGGAGACCTTCAGCGCCTGCTCGATAGCCGCGGCGTACTGCTCGCGCCAGTTGCGCACCGGAATCATCGGCTTGAACTTGTAGCGCACCGGCACGCCGAATTCAGTGCACTTGCGGCCGGCCTCGAAGCGGTCGAAGGCATGGCCGGTGCCCGGCTCGATAGTATCCGCTACCGCTTCACAGGTGACACTGAAGATGCCGATGAGGCGGTCCTTGCGGGGCAAATCCGCGATCCAGTCCACGTTGGAGCTGGCGGCGTGGAAGTAGCCGTAACGGTCGTGTTCGGCCAGCTTGCGGGTGAACAGGTCGAAGCAGCCGTATTCCGGCTCGAAGGCGATCATGTCGGCGCTCCAGCCGATCATGCGGAAGCACTTCTGCCAGGGGTACTTCGCGATGGCGCGGGGCACCACCACCTCCATGAATTCCTCCAGATTCAGCCCCACGGTGATGAACTTGCCCGACTTGCCGTGACCGCAGTAGTGGCAGCCGTGCGGGCAGCCCATCATGGTCGCGAAATCCCAGGTCGGCCAGCAGACCCGGTTCTGCTCCTGGTCCTTCTCATAGGGGTGGTAAGCCTGAATCGCCTCGAACTGGCCGAGGATGGCTCGAACTATGCCCTGATCGGTGTCACTGGGCCAGTGCAGGAGCTTGTCGGCGAGGTCGGGCAGCTCCTCGCCGGTATGAACGCGAGTGAAAACCAGCGGCCGCATGAAGGTCGGCGGAGTGCCGTCAGGGATTTCCTCCGGCGGCCACAAGCCGGCAAGCTCCGCGACGACCTCCGGCATGTTGTCATCGCTAATCCACACGAGCTCCGGATCCACCGGCTCGACGGCCACCAGCATTCTCTGCATGCGGTCTCTGCATAACGAATCTTCCCTGACGGATTCATGCGCGTAGATTTTGAGAGGCTTGAGTGGGTACAATGTGGAATCCTCCTTGGCGGTGTATGGCCGCGCCGTTCTCGTAGAAACAGGCTGCCTACAGTGGGAAGGTTTCCATCCGGCGCGGATTTGTCCTGCCCGCCGCCGCGCGACGAGGAGTGGCTTTGGGTCTTGGGGTGAAATAGTAGTTATGCAGAGTTCCGGTTTGTGACCGGTGCACTGTGGGCCGCGCGGCGGACAGTGCACAACCCGCAGGCACCCCAAATATGCACAGGCAAAGATGCTCTTGCTACGCCCTACATACGGCGGAGAGGAAGGCGACTCGGGCTGGAAGCTGCGAATGCTTTGCATTCTCACCTGACCTGCGCCAGGCGGAACTCAGGCCGAGCCACGCGAGGCAACGCCTGGGCCGGATGGGGACCCCCAACGTCCCCCATTCGGCCCCTCCGAACAACTCAGCGGCAACGGCTGACGACTTGCGGCCAGGCACACGCCAAAGGCGGGGGCGCCGCTGCGGATGCTGCCGGCTGCCAGGAAAGGGCCGTACCGGCGGCGAATAGTATATCGCAATAGGTCTGGAACAGTGGGCTTCGGCACTAGAGACAAGACGGGTGGCGATTGAGTGATGATGAGGCAAATAGCAGCGATACTGTGTCTGATGTTGCCGGCCGGCGTGACCTACGCCAAGAGCGGGCGCAGCTACTACGATGACGAGATGATGGCGCGGGTGCAGGACAAGATCGAGAAGTATGACCGGGCACAGGCGCAGGTGAAAGCCGCGCAGTCGTCGTGTGCGCGATGGGTGGGAATGTCGGATGAGGAGCTCTGGGATTTCGTGCCGCCGCCGGAGCAGTTGCGGGCGCTGAACGTCTCCTTCGGCGTCGGCTGCCCAATCTGTGGGAAGCAGATCTTCCGCAAAGGCGGCCACTACCCGTGGATCATGAGCAGCGACAAACCGTTCAAGGTCAAATGCCCGGTCTGCGGGACGGAGTTCCCCTCCAATGACTTCGAGCCGTGGAACCTCAATAGCCTCACCGAGGCACCGGAAAAGGGGCCCGGCTATGTGGATCACGGGGCCGGCTGGGTGGATGACCAAGGCACCCGCTATTTCTTCGTCGGCACATACGTATTCTGGTATCGCTGGCAAGCGGAGGTGCTGCCGGCGGTGAAGGCGCTGGCCAACGCCTATCTGCTGAGCGGCGAGCCGGTGTATGCCCACAAGGGCGCGGTGCTGCTGTCGAGAATCGCCCAGGACTATGAGCGCTATGATTACCGCACCCAGTCCTATCACAACGGTCGCTGGCCGGGCGGGATCAATGGTCGGATACTCGACTATGTCTGGACAAATGGAGTTATGGGTAATTTGGCGTGCGCGTATGACGCGATGTACCCGGCGCTGGCTGAAGACAAGGACCCGGAGCTGCTGAGCTTCCTGAAAACCAAGGGGATTGATGATCCGCGCAGTCTGATGGAGCAGAAGATGCTGCAGGTGATGGCCGAGGATATTATGAGCGGCTATATCCGGGGTAACGAGGGAATGCACCAGCGGGCGCTTTGTTTGGTAGCGATCGCGCTGGACAATCAGGACCCGGACAAAGGTGCGACGACCGGGCAGATGGCCGACTGGCTAATGAGGGGTGGTGGCGAGGTCGAGTACCGGCTGTGGAACGGCTTCTACCGCGACGGTCATGGTGGCGAGAGTTCGCCGGGCTACTCGTCGGGGTGGTGCAGCAACTTCTACTCAGTTGCCGAGCTGCTGCCGAAGCTGGGAGTGGACGTCTGGGCTAACCCGAAGCTCAAGAAAATGGCCGACATCGGGCTGGACCTGGCTATCACCGGCAGATTCACTCCGTGCATCGGCGACAGCGGCAACATCTTCGGCTCCGGGCGGGTCGGTTGGGAACCATCGCGGCAGGGCCAGGCCTTCAGTCACTACCATGACGCCAGACACGCCAAGGCTCTGGCGATGACGAATGCGAAATCGCAGAGCCTGTTCGGCGAATACTGGGATGAGGAAGAGGTGGCGCGAGTAGTGGCTGAGGAGGGTGGCGAGCTCGAGTTCAGGACCCGCAACCTCGGCGGCTACGGTCTGGCGGTACTCGAGGCCGGCAAAGGTCAGGCAAGGCGAGGGGTCTCGATGTACTACGGCTTTGCCGGCGGCGGACACGGTCACTGCGACCGGCTGACGATGGAGATGATCGCCCACGACCGGCCGATACTGACCGATATGGGCTATCCGGCCCACTGGCTGCCGAAGAACGCCTACTGGACCAGCAACACCATCAGCCACTACTGCGTAGTGGTGGACGAGCACCGGCACGAGACGATGAACCGGGGGTATCTTAACACTCTGGCCGGCACTCCGCAGGTGCAGCTCATGGACGCCGGCGCCGAGACTGCCACCTATCCCGGCACCTGTTCGCTATACCGGCGGACGGCGGCGCTGATAGACATCTCGCCGGAGACCTCCTATCTGCTCGACATCTTCCGCGTGCAGGGCGGCTACCAGCACGACTACAGCTTCCACGGTCCGCCCTTCCCGGAGTTCACCGTGGCCGGCGCAAAGCCCGGTCCGGTGCAGGAAAAGGGCACGCTGATGAGCGAAGAGGTCGAGTTCGGCGGCCAACCCACAAGCGAGGTACAAATGCGGTCAGTAGGCGTAGTGGTGCCGCTGCGCAAGACCGAAGATGTAATCAAGGACAGCGCCAACTACGGCGTGCGGTCGGGTGAAGGCTGGTGCACCTACAGCGGCGGCAATACCATCCTGACCAGGAAAACCGACGCGCCGATGACGGTGAAGATCCCGCAGATAGCCGCCGGCAAGTACAAGCTAATGCTCAATGTGCATGACTATAATGCCGGTAAGAACGTTTTGGAGGTGTCCCTGGGTGAGATCGCACGAACGATGAGCTATGAGCCTTCAGGTAAGGTCGGCGCCCGCTGGATCTCGGAAATCTTCGATCTGGACAGGCCTGCTGACGAGTTCAGCATGATGGCCACCGAATTGGGGCAAGCCTACGCCTTGATCCATAATGCCGTGATTACCACCGACCTGGAGGCGGAAACGCTACGGATGAGCGACATTCGCACCAGCGGCTTCCAGTACCTGTTCAACGTGCGGCGGATGAAGCCGGCGGGAGCATGGTCGGCAACCTGGCGCAAACCCGATGAGGACCTGGCGCTGACGATGACGATGCCGGCAGGCTGCGCCGATGAGGTGATCCTGGCCGACGCCGAGGCCGAACTCAAGCCCAAACACCCCGATACGCTGCAATACGTCCTGGGCCGTAACGTACTCGCCGAGCAAGCGGACGCGGAGCAGGGCCTGTATTCGGCCTTCATCTCCGTGTCCGAGCCGCATCTGGGCGCAGCGGCGATCACCAGTGTAAATCGCCTGCAAGCGGTCCAGGCCGGCGAGCAGGCCGTCGGCATCTCCGTCGGCTACGGCCAGATGCGGGACCTGATTCACACTGCCCTGGATGGCGCCGAGCAATGCAGGTGGCAGGCCGGAGATAAAGAGCTGACGGCCACTGGAGAATTCGCAGTGGTCACTCTGGACGCTACCGGCGTGATCCGCGCCTGCCTGGTCAATGCCACCGAGGTGCGCTACGGCGACTTCGCGCTGCGGGCTGAGCCGTCGCCGTCCGGCAAGGTCATCAGCGTGGACCACGAGCGCAACACGATAACGATTGAGGGTGAATTGGGCCTACCTGAAGCCTACCTGGGCCGGGTCATCATCCTGGGCAACGAGTTGCAGCAGACCAGCTACACCATCGTCGGTGCCAGCGTCGGCGAGGGCCAGACAACTCTGGAGTTCGGCGACACTCTGTGTCTGATCCAGAGGGGCTATGTGGAGGCGATTGACAGCGACAATGGCGTGGTGAAACTGGGCAAATTGGGGCGGGTTGACGGCAGGCAGCACCAGGGCCGCTGGCTGTACAATGAGGACAAATCGGTGGGGCTGCGCATCGTCAAATGCAGCGGCAACGGCTTCACGGTGGAGGGAGTTGAGGGCGACCTGAACGAGATATTCACCGACGGGGATGGCGATGGCCGGAAGCTGTATTGGGTCAGCGATATCGGCCCCGGGGACAGCTACCGGATACCGGCCATCACCTATGTGGAGCGTCGCGGGCCACACCTGTATCAGGTGCAGGCGATGACCGATGTGGAGCTGACGGTGCCGCAAGCGCAAGTGGAGACCGTGGCCAACTTCGCGGGCAAGCCGTGAGGTGAGACCGCGCAGTACAGTCGGAATCTCTCTCCCGTTCTGACGTCTAAGACAGTAACATGTGGAGTTCGCACAGCAGGGGTGTCAGTGATGAGGTATCGTGCGGAGATAGTGGTCTTGGGTTTTGCCGTTATTGTGGGTCTGGCCGCAGGGCAGGCGGTCGGCGCGTCTGTGGAGCCGCGCTTCAATGCCGGCTTCACGGTCTGTGACTTCGAGCAGACTCGGCCGGACGGGACACTCCACACAGTCACGACTGCAGTGTGGTATCCGACCAGCGAACGGGAGCTGCGGATGCGCTACGGGGCCCGGCCGGTCCTGGGCAAGGCCGCGCAGGACGCTGCGCCCGACACAGCCCACGGGCCCTATCCGCTGGTGATCTACTCCCACGGCTATGGCGGCAGCGGGATTTGCGCACCGTACCTCACCGAGCATCTGGCGCGTCTGGGATTCGTGGTCGCAGCGCCGGATCATGACGACGCATACAAAGCCAATCGCATCCGTCCGCCTGCTGAAGTGGATATAAGAGAGTATTTAGCGGCGGCTCTGCGGCTGGCCCACAGCGGCACCAACTTCGACAGAGAGGCCCACGCCTACCGTCCGCGCACGATCTCCTTGGTTATTGACAAGATGTTGGCGCTCAGCAATGAGCGGGATTCGCGCTGGTATGGTGCCATTGATGCCGAGCGGATCGGCATGTGTGGGCACTCGCTGGGGTCGTTCACGACGCTGGCTTGTGTCGGGGCAGGGGCGGATTACCGGGACGAGCGCATCAAGGCGGCCGTGTCAATCTCCGGCGGTGTCTTCATGTGGCGGGCGCAGGATTACCAGACCGTGGACGTGCCGATTATGTTCATGTACGGGGAGCTGGAGACGACCGAGAACTGGCCGGTGAACGACAAGACCGGCGACACCGAGCGGGCCTGGGAGAACTGCCGGCCGCCCAAGGTGCTCTTTCTACTAAAGGGCGCAACCCACTTCACCTTTGCCCAGGGCTCCATGGACTGGGTACTCGGCAGGGAAACGGACTGGGACTTGCGCAGCCGGCAGCACCAGGTCATCAAGAGCTACTGCGGGGCGATGTTCCAGAGGTACCTCAACAATAACCTCGAGGCCGAGCAGATCCTGACGACAAAGGATCCCCTATTCATCGAGCATAGAGCCGAGCTGCAGTAACCCCTCCCCTAGGATAGCGGATAAGCCGGAGCCGCGTGGGGCGTTCAGCGCGGCCAATTCCCCTGCTCGATATGTTTGAGCGCCGCCTCAGCAGCGCTGTCGGGCAGCAGATGATACCCGACATGCTGCGGGACCGACCAGGTGGCGCGGGTTATTGTGACCTCATCGGCCACGATCTTATACTTCCGGTCGGGTTCGAGGCCGGTGCTGTTGATGCGAACAACCTTGTTGACCGGGTCGGTACTCCAGTCGAGCTCGACGCCCTGGAGCAACGGCGGCTTGCCGAAAAGGGTTATCCAGCTTTGCAGGTATGCTTCGAACTCGGCTCCGGTCATCTCGAAAGCCAGCAGCGCCTGCTGCCTCACGGGCGAGGCTACGTCGGCGTAGTAGAGCGGGCCTTCGGGAAGCGGCCTGCTGCTGCCATAGGGGTAGCGGTAGGCTATGTCGGCTGCGGTCTGGACATGGGTGGCTTCGAGCAGCAGTGTGTTCCAGTCGGTTTGATTGCCGGCCGGCACCTGGCAGACAACTTGCGGCGGCTGAAGCTGCCACTGCGCGTCGAAGTGGAGAGCGCCCGGCAATCCGGTTGCGGTCTCGCCGCCGGCTAATACCAGATCAGCGGAGAGACTGCGGAGGGTGCCTGCGCCGGTCTTGGGCTTCTGGCCGGGATCAGCAGCACCGACTACCACGACATAGTGCTGCGGATTCTCCGGGTTGGGGTAAATGAAGGCAGCGGAGGCCTCAGCGCCGGTGACGGAGATGTCACCGACGGTGAGACCGTCCGGCGCGAAATGGACAGGCAGCTTGGCGGCGAGGCGGGTGGTGATGCGATTGGCGCCGGGCCCGCCGAGCAGGATCAGGTTGCAGTCGCGAATGTCGTCGGCAGTGACTTCAGTATCGGCCTTAATCGGCCAGTTGGCCTCGGTATCGTGGATGTAGAACCACTTCTTGCGGGGCACGCCGATGCTGATTTGGTCGGCGAGCTCTTTGCCGGCCGCCGCGATTTCCGCACCGGCTTGCGTGCCGTACACGATGAGGGATTTCTCAAACATCCAGTCGCCGAGCGGGCCGGCCAGCTCCGGCGTCTTGAGGACATCGGCCTCAGCCGGCTCAATCTCCAGGCGCAGATTGTCGGCATACTCCATTTCCCTCTCATCGTCATTAAGCACGATGCGCACCGGCTGGCCCTTCTGCACTTGGCCGCCGGAGAGGTCAAGTGACAGCGCGCCGACGTTCTCGGTGTCGATTCTGATAGTGCGCAGGCCGGCGACACGGAGTTTGACCACAGCGGGAGAGCCGTAGTCAATCAAGCGGTCTAGCGTCATCCAGTAGGCGCGGGAGTAACGCGGCCGGGTGCAGACGAACTCGATATCCTTGGGATATTGCGGGGCCTCGGCGTCCAGCAGGCTTTGCATGAAGCGACGGTCACGGTAGCCGGCGCGTAAGTCATGGCCGGCGACGCGAATCTGCATGTGATAGCCGTTGCCGCCGAGATCGTTGAGGGCGCCGATCATGACCGGCCCGTTGGCATTGGCGGTGCGGGGATCATGGACGCCATGATAGGAATTGACGAGCATGTGGCGGACATTGGGCAGCTCACCGGCGTGCATGTAGCCGAAGGGGGCACAGGGCGCGGCTCCGGCAAATAGATGGGGTAGGTGAATGGCGTAATACCAAGCCGCCCTCCCGCCGCGCGAATAGCCGGTGATGTGGACGCGCTGCGGGTCCAGCCCGAAATGCTGCTGAAGCTGGTCATAGACCTCCAGCAGGTCCACGTCGGCGAGCCAGCCGTGTTGGGTCGGCCCGGCCCGGCCATCAAGCCCGACGCAGAGCATCGGCCATTGAGTTATGGGCTTGTAGCCCAACTCGATCAGCGCGATGAGACTGTAGTAGTAGTGGGAGCTGGTACCGTGAATGGCGAACAAGGTTGGCCACTTCTGCGACTTGTCGAAGCCATCCGGCACGGTTAGCTCGTAGGGCTGGAGGGTGCCGTCAACCTTGGAGCGGTAGGCGCAGAGGAAGATGCCGGAGCGGCCGGCGAAATAGTCGCGGTTCTGCTCGAGGGCGTCAAGCATCCCCTCTAGCTGGACGGCCCAGTTGATCGGCCACCAGGGACGCCGCTCGCGAGTGTATGTCGAGGCCTTCTCCAGGGCTTCCGCGCCATGCCTGCCCAGCATGTAGAGTAGCAGTTCGGCACAATCGCGCTGGAAGGGGTATTTCAGTTGCCGATCGTCCAGCTTCGACAGTCGCTGTTGCCAGCCGGCCATCATCTGATCATACTCGGCTACGAAAACTCCGGCCACGTTAAAGGGCTGGCTTTGGAAGTTCTGGGTGTCACCGCCGGCCTCGACCGTACCCGCCAGGCGATAGGTGCCGCAGGGCAGGCGCTCATCGAGGTCCATAGAGAACGGCTCGAGCAGGGGCTTGTCGGCGCCTAAGGTCACGCTTTTCATTGGTAACGCAGTGGCGTAGCTGCCGATGATTTCCACCGGCTCAAGCCGGCAGTGGACTTGAGCCCGGCCCTGCGGGTCGGTCGGGGCAAACCCGAACTGGCCCTCGAGGCGGTCGCCGGGACCGATGGTGAGAGTGCGCACAAAGCAGTCGAACGAGCCCGCCGGCATATCGGCGAAGCGGTCGAGCTGCGGATCAATCTCTACAGGCACCACCAGCGTATCTGCGACGGTCTCCCCGTTGAGCAGGCGGAAGCGCAAGGCACCCATCCCCGGCTCCGACATCTCGATTGCGCAGGCTAGGGGTTTCCCGATCTGCTCGGATACAAGCCGGTAAGTCGTGGCGGCACCCCGCTGCTTGCCGGTCAGTCCCTCGGCAACCAGTTGAGTCGGCATCGGGCCTTCGCCCTGCTTACTGACAGTAACGTGAGCGATGAACTTGCCGTGGTGAGGCGTGACAGGTACTTGCGGATCGGTGAGATAGTAAGCAGGAGCGGGTGTGGCTGCGGAGACGAAGTAGAGCCGGCCGGGGATGAAGTCGGTGCCCCAGCGAGAGCTGTGGGTGCGTGATTTGATATACAGCTCCACGTCGAGGTCCCAGACATCGCCCAGGGCCGGCGGATCCGCCGCCAGGCCGGCGAAGGGGATGGCGAACTCGCCCCGCAAGCAGCCGTCGGCGACCTCGGCCTGGCCCTGTGGCTTGGGCAGGGCCTCATAATCCTTGGCGCGGTAATTGGACTTCCAACTGCTTATGCTGATGCTGCCGGAGCCGTCGGCTTTCAGCGATACGTGGGGAGTGTCAATGTGATCGGGGCGCGGGTCTATGGTGAGATTCACGCGCCAGCCGGACGGTGCCGGTAGCTCCAGACCTGCGGGCGGCGGAGCGGTCTCGAAAAAGACGTAAATGTTATCACCGTCATGCAGCAAGCGGACCTCCATCGGCACCTCGGCGGTGTGATCGTGGTGGTCCTGGGGGTTGATCCACGCATGTATCGGCCTGACCTGCTGCCACATCGGCTCATCGGCAGCAGCATCAAGTGTGGGCGCCTGGTCCACCCGCAGGCATTCTGCAGAGGCGGCGACCTCGCCGATCAGATCATCCGCCGGGTAGTTCTGCCATTCGGCTGCGGCCGGGATTGTCACCGCCACGATCAGGATCGTGAGAATCAAGCAGCCGAGACTCGCTGGTACACTTCGCATTGCATATCACTCCCTATGCATATTTAACGGACGATTCGTCCTGGGCGGAGGCTATTCCTGCGCGGCCCACTCGAGGCCGGTGACGGCCAGTCCCTCAACCTTGAGGGTGACGCCGGCGGCTGCTATGCCCTCGCCGGTGCCGCATTCGATATAACGGACCTTGCGGCCGGCAGTGTCCAGCAGCACCCGGTCGCCGGACTTGAGAGTAGTGCCCTCAACCAGCAAGATGCTGGTGATTTTCCCCTCGGTATTGCGTCGGATTGCAGCTATCCGGCCATCGCAGGCGAACTCGCCGAAGCTGGTCATAGTGCCCGGCGCGGCGGCGGCCATGATGATGTCAGTACCGTCATGGAGCGCTACCTGAAGGCCGCAGGCCTGGTCGGTAGTGAGGGTGGTGCCGTCTCTGGAGGCAGCCAGGAGGTCGGCAGTCGCCTCGCGGTTGCCATCGTTGGGATAGGGATACAGAACCGACACGACACCCGCCGGAACTGTCCCATTGTACTCGAAGATGCCACAGTCGGTCGGCACCAGAGGCTTGCCGTAGCCGCCGGAGACGAAGCCCTGCCAGTACTTCTCTTCGGGCCGGGCGTCACCGTTGACAACACTGGCCTGCCACTGCTTGTCGCTTCTAGGCAGGATCAGCAGGCCGGCTTTCTCGGCGGTATTGCGAACCGCAGTGGCGTTGTCCACGACTTGCCCCGAACTGGTAGGGGTGAAATGGAAGAGGAGCTGGAGGTTGTGCTCGGCCTCGGCAGCGGTCGGTTCGCCCTTCGGCTGGACGAGGTCATAGACGACCCAGTAGGGCGTGCCGGTGTCCGGCTTCAAAAACAGGATACGACGCTCCTGTCTTACTGTGTTGTCGGTGGCCTGCCAATTACCTTCCTCGAAGGTCGCGTAGGGGCGGTCGTATTCAGTTTCCGCATAGTCGTAGCCTTCGGCTGCCAGCCAGTAGTTGTCACGGGGGCGATTGCCCCAGAGCCGCCAGCCTGCCATGACCTCGCCCGCGATGGGCTGGACTCTGTCCACCGTCTGGATATTCTGGTCCACCAGCATCAGGTTATGGCCACGAGTATGGGATAGGTAGTGGGCCCGCTCCGGCGCGGAGAACTCGTTGGGATAGCCGCCATCGCCCAGCAGCGTTGAGCCGTAAGCGCTGACCACGATGTGCATCTGGTCAGAATGGTTATGACTGCCGGTGTTGCGACAGCCGTCGAAGACCAGATGCAGGTCCTGGGGCTGCCAGCCGCTACGCATGATCATGAAGCCGCACCAGTTGAAGTTCCGGGATTCGGGCTCCGGCTTTTCCCCCTGCTTCCCAAAGCTGGTCAGGTACTGCAGATAAGGGTCCTCAGGATAGATTTTCAATGCCATCGCAGCATAGCCGGGGACCTGCGGCTCGGCCGGGTCCACCTGCTTGCCGCCGCCGGCATCGTTGATCCAGGGGAACCCACCGTTGGGCTTGGTCATCCAGAGGTTGAAATCAAAGCGCGGCCTGAATTTCTCAAGCAACTCGCTGACGTCCTTGCCCTGTGCCTGGGCCAGTTGAGCCGCTGCCACATACAGACGGTGCCGGTAATAACATAGCTCGAAATACGCTCCATCCGGGAAAAACGACTCATCCATGAAGGTCAGATATGAATACAGCGAGTTCTCACTCATTTCTCTGATCTCGGTGAACTCCGGCAGCCAGTCACCCGCCTGCAGCAGCCACAGGTAGGTGTTGGGCGGCGCGTTCTGGCCGCCGAACACCGACTGCACGTACCTGGTCATGATTATGCACAGCTTCATGGCCTCGATACGCTCGCGGTCGCTGATTTCAGGGCAGGCCGCCGTGGTCTTGAGTACCTCCCAGACCGCCTCGATCAGGCCATGGCGGACTCCCGAATTGCGGCTCCAACTATGAGCTGTGCTGGTTTGGCCCCACGAAGCTGGGGTGTAGTACTGGTTGGGGTAACCGCCCTTGATATAGTAATTGGCCACCTTGGGGAATGGGCCCCAGATCTTGATCCAGCGGTTGACCAGGTCCATCGCCTTGCGGGCGAACTTGACCTCACCGGTGCTCCGGTATGCCTCAGCCAGTTGGCCGAGGTTGGGGTTGATGAACCAGCCGTACCAGCGGCGGCCGGGATAGTCGTAGATCTTGTGCCATTCATGGGGATCGGCGAAGCTGAATACGGTGGGCTCGATCTTGTGCTGCTCGGAGGTGCAATACTGTCCCTGGTGCGCCGGGTCCCAGGTCAGCCGCATCTTGTCCTCCAGGAGGAGCTCGGCAATCTCCGACGGTTCTTTGCCGGTGGGGGTCACGGGTTCGGAGGCGAAGGCACCTGATCGTGCTCCGCTGCCCTTGCGGGGATGTGTCTGCAAGTACTTCACCAGCTCCGCGCAGGCCCGGTCGTAGTCGCCGGCATCGGCGGCGGCGATTACCGGCCCCAAGTCGGGATAGTCGCGGTCCAGGCCCCCGAAAAACTCCTCGTCGCTCATCATGTAGTCAGGCCAGAAGAAAGGGGTCTGCTCCAGGACAACCTGGCCGATATAGAAGTTTTCGGCCCCGTGAGAGGCGACCTCGACGGTGATCTCGTCCCGGTTCAGGAATGGCAGCGGCTGGGTGGCCTCGCGCCACGCCAAGCCGCCCTGCTCTGCGCCTTTTACATAGGTGGCAAACCAGCCCTCGCGAACCGGGGGCAGGACCTGAACAACGGCCCATTTCAGCTTCCCGTCGCCCGAGCCCAGCATCACCGTGAGGTTATAGAGGCCGTGGGATAGCTGGCCCTCGCCGCCGAACTGGATGGTGCTGCGGGCCCAGCCGCCGGATTCTTCGACTGCAATCGCCTGTCCGCTGGGAGTGCCCGCTAGCTCGACCAGCCGCGCGCCTTTGAGCTCGGTGAAATCGGCCGGGGATAGAACCAGCCGGGGGGTTTCCGGCTGCTGTGCCCGGCAGGGAGCAACCATCATTGCCAGCAGTGCTACTGCCAGCAGCGGATAGATATGTCGCATTGCGCAATTATCTCCTTCCGAAGTTCAGCAGGCATCAGTGCATCCCATGTGCGGGGGTCGGCGCAGTATCAGCCCTTACAGCAGGAAACACGTGCGCGGGCCGGCGACACTTGCGCCATCCCGCCGGCCTATCGGGGATATTCCTGCTACGGCTGTCAGTACTTCGGAGCGCCGTCTCGCTCCCAGCAGATGTCCTGTGGAACCAGAGTGAACTTCACCGGGCCAACATAGCCGCTACTGGGATCCTCGCTTATCTTGTGCCATTTGGCATGACCGTCGCAGAAAGCCATGTTTGCGCCCTCGTTGTGGCGCGCCGGGATGAACCGGGCCGCAGTATAGTTCTGCGTGCAGTACCAGTGATGCCAACTGGTGGTGTCGTCTCTGCTGTGAGTCCAGTCGGAGTCCGCTATCAATAGGGTCTCCGCCGGATACTTGAGCTCTGCGAGCTTGCCACCCCAATCACCAGGATGGAGATCCTGGTTGAGACCGTAGTTAAGATCGTCGGGGGCTCCGTAGCTCGACAGGTCCCATCCGGAGTTCTGACTCGGACAGGATAGTAGCTGCGTGTTCTTGATATAGGGCTCCAGCAACTGGTACCACCGCTTGTACCAGGTCGGTGCGGTCCAAGTCCCAATTGACCTCGGGACTATAGATTCGTCGTAGTCTTGGCCGTACATCATCGCCGCCAGACCCAACTCCTTGACATTGCTGAGACAGCTTGTTTGTCGCGCCTTCTCGCGCGCCCGGGCGAACACAGGAAAGAGAATCGCCGCCAGAATCGCGATGATGGCGATTACGACCAGCAATTCAATCAGCGTGAAGCCGCTTCGCATCACGACACCTCCTCCAGATTTCTGCACTATCTACAATGCTGCTGTTATGTTCGTCAGTGCAGTACGCCAATCCTGCCAACTTGACGGCCTGCTGTTGCTCGCTGAATGCCGCCATGTCCGGGCACTGCCCCACAGCGATTATCTCACGGACTTTGGCGAGAGCGCTTGAAACTTCAGGTTGCTTCTTCGGCCCATTCGAGGCCGGTGACGGCCAGTCCCTCAACCTTGAGGGTGACGCCGGTGGCGGCTATGCCCTCGCCGGGGCCGCACTCCAGGTAACGGACTTTGCGGCCGGGAGTGTCCAGCAGCACCCGGTCGGCGGATTTGAGGAGGCTGCCCTCCACCAGCAAGATGCTGGTGATGTTGCCCTCGGTATCGCGTCGGATTGCGGTGATGCGGCCATCGCAGGTGAATTCGCCGAAGCTGGTCATGGTCCCCGGCTCGGCGGCGGCCATGATGATGTCGGTGCCGTCATGGAGCGCGACCTGAAGGCCGCAAGCCTGGTCGGTAGTGAGGGTGGTGTCGTCTCTGGAGGCAGCCAGGAGGTCGGCAGTCGCCTCGCGGTTGCCATCGTTGGGATAGGGATACAGAACCGACACGACACCCGCCGGAACTGTCCCATTGTACTCGAAGATGCCGCAGTCGTTGGGCACCAGCGGATTGTGGGCGCCGCCGGAGACGAAGCCCTGCCAGTAGTTCTCTTCGGGGCGCGCGTCACCGTTGACGATGCTGGCCTGCCACTGCCGGTCGCTTCTGGGAAGGATCAGCAGTCCGGCGTTTTCGGCGGTGTTGCGGATCGCGGCCCCCTCCGCGATGACTTGAGCCGAGCTGGTGGGTGTGAAATGGAACAAGAGCTGGAGGTTGTGCTCTACCTCGGCTGCGGTTGGCTCGCCCTTCGGCTGGACGAGGTCATACACGACCCAGTACGGCGTACCGGTGGGCGGCTTCAGGAAGAGAATGCGGCGCTGCTGCTTGGCATTATCCACCGATTGCCATTTGCCGTCCTCAAAGCTTCTGTAGGGGCGGTCATAGTAGGTCTCGGCATAGTCATAGCCTTCTGCCGACAGCCAGAAATTGTCTATCGGCGCATTTCCCCACGCCCGCCAACCGACCAGGTATTTCCCGTTTGGAGCGTTGGAAGTATGGTTCATCTGGTCCACCAGTAGCAGATTGTGTCCGCGCGGGTGGCTGATGTAGTGGGTGCGGTCGGGCGCGTGGAAGCCGGTGCCGACGTAGCCGTTATCGCAAAGCAAGGTGGAGCCATAGGCGCTCAGCACGATGTTCATCTGATCCTTGTGGTTATGAGAGCCGATGTCGCGACCGCCGTCGCAGACCAGGTGGAGCCCGTCCGGCTCCCAGCCGGTGCGCATTACCATGAAGCCGCACCAGGGGAAATTGCGCGAAGTCGGTTGCGGGGCCTCGCCCTCCTGGCCGAAGCTATAGGCGTATCTCAGATACGGGTCGTCCGGGTAGGTGACCAGCCCCAGCTTAGCATAGCCCGGCGGGCCCGGCTTGGAATGGTCAACGTGTTTGCCGCCGCCGGTGTCGTTGATCCAGGGGAAATTGCCCATCGGCTTGGTGAGCCAGATGTTGAGATCGAAACAGGGCCGGAGCTTCTCCAGGTACTTGCTGACATCATGGCCTTGGGCGGCGGCATCGCGGGCCGCCTCGGCGAAACGGCCATGGCGATAGTAGCACAGTTCCACGTAGGCACCGTCGGGGTAGTGGCAGTCATCCATGAAGCTGAGCAGGGCGTAGATGCCGTTTTCGCTCATGTCCACGACTTCGGGGAACTCGGGGAGCCAGTTGCCGGCCTGGATCAGCCAGACGTACTTGGGATGGACGCCGTTTTGGTAGTCGCGGATGTCCTGGACATAGCGGGTCATCAACAGGCAGAGCTTGAGAGCCTCGATGCGCTCGCGGTCGCTGATGGCCTCGCAGCCGCCGGTGACTGTCAGCGCACGCCATACCGCCTCGATGAGGCCGTGGCGGACGCCGGAGGAGCGGTTCCAGCTTGGGGCATTACTGGTCTCGCCGAAGGAGCTGGGGATGTAGTACTCGTTCGGGTAGCTGGCTTCGCGGAAGAAGGCCTTGGGAAAGGGGCCCCACTCGTCTATGCGGCGCTTGATCAGGTCCATCGCCTTGCGGGCGAACCTGTCATCGCCGGTGGCGGCATAGGCACTGGCGAGATTGTCCAGGTTGGCGGTGAGGAACCAGCCGTACCAGCGTCGGCCCGGATACTTATATAGCTTGTGCCACTCGTAGGGGTCGGCGAAGCTGAAGACGGTCGGCGGTATCTTGTTGTATTCCTGGGTGCAGTAGGTGGTTGACTTACCGCGTTCCATGCTCCACTCCAGGATCATCTTGTCCTCAAGCAGTAGCTTGGCGATCTCCGAGGGCTCCTTGTCGGTCTTGGCGGCAGGGTCTGAGGCGAATATTCCGCCGAGCGAGCCGGCTGCCTTGCGGGGTGCTGAGCGGAAGTGGGCGACCAGCTCGGTACATGCCCGATCGTAGTCGCCGGCATCGGCTGCAGCGATAACTTCGTCGAGGCCGGGATAGTCGCGGTCCAGCCCGCCGAAGAAATCCTCGTCGGAAATCATCTCTTTGGGCCAGAAGGGGGGAATTCGCTCAAGCACCACCTGACCGATGTAGAAGTTACTGTCACCCTTGGAGCAGACCTCGACCGCAAGCTCGCTGCTGCCCTTGAGCGGCACCGGCTGGCAGGCCTCGCGCCACTGCCACTGGTCGGGCTGGCCGCCGCGGACAAAGCCGGTGAACCACGGCCCCTGGTTACCGCCCAAGTAGATCTGGACGGTCGCCCACTTGAGGTTGCCGTCACGGGTGCCGAGCATGAGCCTGGTATTGTATAGGCCGAAGGGGATAGCGCCGCCTTCGCCGAGTTGGGCCGTAAAACGGGCAAAGCCGCGGACCTCTTCGACCAGTACAGCCTGGCCGGTCGGAGTTCCCTCGGCTTCTACGACCCGCGCGCCCTCCAGCTCGGTGAAATCGGCCGGGGCGATGACCAGCTTCTCACTATCGGCCTCGGCAGCCCAGACGCTGCTAGCGCCGAGGGCGAACATAAGAAGCATCAGTAGCATCAGCAAGCGCTCCATGGTCTTTGCTCCATTCCCGGACGTTCGAGCCAGAAGATGCCTGTAGGCCGTTGCGGCCTCGCTCGAGGCCTGATATTCACAGTGGTGAGCCCCGGTCTCCTGCATCCCCAATCTCCAATTTCGGCGTACAAGCCTCAGGAACCTGCCGCGTCTGCCAGGGCTCGAAGTCGGTTGGGAGATCGCCCATCTACAGATCGAGCATTATGTGCTAAGATAAGGCGAAGGTCGCGGGGGGGTTGCCAAGGAAGTTGGTGCCAAGTCGCGAAGTTGCAGCACGTGGCCTCACATCGTCTAGCGTGTTCGGGTATAGGAGAAGCGCGTAAGATGCTGGAATTCCTATTCGGTGATCGTGACATTTTCGGAGAAGCCGACCTAGCCAATGTGCAGAAGGTGCTGGACTCACAAAGGCTGTGGCGGGCTGATGATGAGGACACCTTCGTAGCCCAGTTTGAGGACGATTTCAGCAAGTGGCTGGGCCGGAAATACGTCCTGGCGCTGAGCTCGGGCACCGCCGGCAACGAGACCGCCTTGGCCGGACTGGGGATCGGCCCCGGTGATGAAGTCATTTGCCCGCCCTGTTCGTTCATCGCTTCCTCGATGGCGATTGTGGCCCTGGGCGCTGTGCCGGTTTTCGCCGATGTTGACCCGCGCAATCTCATCATCACCGCTGAGGCCATCGAGCAGGCCCTCACCCCGAATGCCAAGGCCGTGGTAGTGGTTCACCTGGCCGGCCAGCCGGCAGAGATGGACCCGATTCTGGAAGTGGCGAAGGCCCACGGTCTGGCGGTGATGGAGGACTGCGCTCAGGCCTACGGACCGACCTACAAGGGCCGGAAAGTTGGCACGCTGGGCGATTGTGCCAGCTATAGCCTGCAGCAGGGCAAGCATATCACCACCGGCGAGGGTGGCATGATCGCCACCGATGACCCGGAGGTGTACGAGCGCGCTATGCTCTACGCCAACTGTGGAATGCCCTGGTACCGTTACGGGCTGCAGCGGCCCAGGCCCGAACCAATCGGCGGAGTGCGCAATCGGGGGCATTTCGGCTTCGGTCACAACTACCGCATGACCGAGCTGCAGGGCGGCGTCGCCGTAGCGCAACTCAGCAGGATCGAGCAGTTCAACGGCTGGCGGCGCAAGCTGGTGGCGATCATTCACGAGGTGCTGGACGGGGTGCCGGGACTGCAACTGCAGTATGCCTATCCGGAGACCGACCCGATATGCTGGAACTTCCACGTTATGGTCGAAAGCATGACGTTAGGAGAACTAGATAAGCGGCTGCGCGATGAGCACGGTGTCAATATCAGTCCATACGCGGAGGTCAACTACCTGGAGGCGGTGTTCCAGGAGATGAACGCGCAGCGGCGGACCTCGCTGGGCTGCCCGCTGCCGGATTATGTCCGCTATGACCCGGGGACCTGTCCGCAAGCCGAGGCCGCAGCCCAGCGCACCTTCAGCCTCTGGACTCACCATGCCGTGGCCCCGGACAGGCTCCGCAGCCAAGTGGAAGCCATTCGGCAAGTTATGACAGCGTGAAAGGGAGCACGAGTATGACCAGAAAAGAGGCCTTCTTGACCGCCGTGCGGGGCGAAACACCGGATCAGGTGCCGGTAGCGCCGCTGATCTACAACCGGTTCGCCAACACCATGTTAGGACGGGGCACCTGGAAGGACGTCTTCGAGCTGCACCAGCGCCTCGGCTCGACTGACTTCCGAGGCATGCACAGCGTCAGCGTGGCTACGCAACTGCCGGACACCTACCGCCGTCAGAGCACGGAGACGCAAGGGCCGGACGGGCGTCATATCCTGGATGAAGTGCTCTCCACCCCGAAAGGTGAATTGCGCTCTCAGACGGTCTGGGGGATGATCCCGCACGATCCGATGGTCAACAAGAAGGTCATCTACGATGTCAAGGAGCGGGAGGACTGGGACATATACCGCGACTATGTGGAGACCGCCCTGGCCGGCCCGTATGAGATTGATACCAGCAGCGCGCGTGAGCATTGGGAGTACATGGGCGAGGATGGGGTGGCGAGCATAGCCATGAGCTGCCCCTTTACCGAGATCGGCAACGTGCGCGGCCTGGAAGAGATATTGCTGGACCTGTACGACTATCCCGACCTGCTGCATGAGATATTCGATCTGGTCGGCAGGCTGCGTGCCCGCAGGTTGGAGGGGTTTCTGCAAGCTCCCAACGAGGTGCTGTACTATGACATCTGCTGGGCCACCGGCTCGGGTATGAGCCCCCAGATGTTCGAGGAATGGATCCTGCCGGACCTGGTCGAGACCTGTGAGATTGTCCACAGCCAGCCGGGTAAATATGTGGGTTTCTACACGCTTGGCAGGATCCGCAACTACCTGCCGATGATGGTGGAATCCGGGCCTGATTACATCGAGACCTTCGAGCAAAACGAGGGTGACATCACTCTGGCGGAGGCGAAGCAGCAGTATCCGGGCAAGTTTTGCCCGATGGGGAATTTCGACTGCCTGGTGCTGGCTTTCGGTACGGTGCAGCAGGCGCGCGCGGAGGCCCTACGCTGCCTGGAGGAGGCAATGGCAGGCGGCGGCTACGTGATGGTGACCGCCGATGAGGTCCCGGCCGACGCCCAATGGGACAACCTGGTGGCGATGGTCGAGACGGTCGCCGAACACGGGCGGTATGAGTAGCCCTCACCGCCGGCCTGTTGGCGTTGTAGGGGCCCATGGCTTGCGCCCGTGTGCGTCGTGGCAGGAGCTGGAAGGCTAGTAACTACCCCTGATCAGCTCTTCCCCTCGAAGTGGGCGATTGCCTGGCTGACGGCGTCGTACTGGCGTTGGGCGCGCGGGCGGATGTAATTGGTGCGGAATTGTAGCAGGCGCGGCTGGATGCTCTCGGTGATGGGGCAGAGGCCGGGCTGGTACTTCTGCGGCGTGCCCTGGTACAGCGGGCAATGATTGGGGCAGCCCCGGCCGTAGAAGCGCTCCTCCGCGAAAGCCGGCTCTAAGTAAGTTGGACGCCATGCGCCATAGATCGGCTCGCCGCCGAGCTCCACGACCTTGTCGCGGAACTGGTGCCAGGTGATTTCGTCAGTGTCCAGCAGCAGCGTGTAGCACCAGTAGCTGTGGAGATAGCCCTCGGGCACCTTCTGCGGAACCAGCCAGTCGCACCCCTCTATCACCTCCGCATAGCCGGCTGCGACCTGGCGGCGCCAGCCCACCAGGTCGTCCAGGCGCTCTAACTGCCCGAGGGCTGCGGCAGCGGCAATCTCCGGCAAGCGGTAATTCCACCCCAGCGCCAGGTGCCGGGCAAAGGCCGGATCCTGCCTGACTTGCTTGGGAGGAGCCGTGGTCGGGGCGGATTCGGCCTCCAGTGAGGAGTACGCAAAGGCCATGCCCTGGCGCACGCCCTTGGCGTACTTGGCGTTGTCGGTGATAACGATGCCGCCGTCGCCGCAGGTCATGTGCTTGGAGCCCTGAAAGCTGAAGCTGCCCATGGCGCCGATCGTGCCGACCAGCTTCCCCTGGTACTCGCCCAGGAAGCACTCGGCGCAGTCCTCGATGACAACCAGGTCGTGCTCGCGGGCAATCTCCATGATCGCGTCCATATCGGGCGACAGTCCGTAGAGCGCCACCGGGATGATCGCCTTGGTATAGGGCGTAATCAGCTCGCGAATTCGGGCCGGGTCAATGTTGAAGGTCTCGGGGTCGAGGTCGGCAAACACCGGCACCGCGTTTTGATGAATGACCACATAGGCGGTTGCGGCTGCGGTCAGCGGCGGGACGATAACCTCATCGCCGGGGCCGACGCCGGCGGCCATCAGGCATGAGTGCATGGTGCCGGTGCCGGAGTTATGCGTGATGGCGTAGTTGACGCCAAACTTCGCGGCGAAGGCCTGCTCCAGGCGCATATTGACACCCGGGCTGCGAGTATTGTGCCACCCGTAGTCAAGTACTTCCTTGACGTACTCGTACTCGTTTTGCCTCGGGGCGTTGAGCTCTTCTTCAGTCTCCGGCCACCAAGCCATGCCAGTTGCCTTTCGTACTCAAGACTGTGTGTGCGACGCAGCAGAAGGTTCGCCGTCATGGCTTGGTCGCCCTGCTCCGGACCTCAGCGTGCCATGCCGGGAAAGGTAAGAAGTCCGGCAGCGGCGAAGGCGGAGGCATGAGAGCTACCTGCTGAGCCGCTTCGCGAACCCCGGAGGTGAGGCGATGGACGCGCAACGCGCACGGGAATTGGCGGATCGCTATCGCGCTGAACTGACTGAGAAGGTGATCCCGTTCTGGGAACAGCGTTGTCCCGACCCCGAGCACGGCGGCTTTTTCAGTTGCTTCGACCGCCAGGGCCGGCTCTATGACACCACCAAGTACGTGTGGCTGCAAGGGCGGTTCGTCTGGATGTTCGCCCGCATCTACAGCGCAGTGCAGCCGCGGCCGGAATGGCTGGAAGCGGCGCGCCGAGGACTGCAATTCATCCGCCAGTACTGCTTCGATGACAGGGGCCGGATGTACTTCGCCGTCACCGCCGAGGGCCGGCGCACTACCAGGCCGTGGGGGATCTTCTCGGAATGTTTCGCGGTTTGCGCGTTGTGCCGGTATGCCCGGGCCAGCGGCGATGGACAGGCCCTGGAGCAGGCCCAGGAGCTGTTCTGGCGCACTCTCGAACTGTCGCGGCAGCCAGACCTCGATAGCCTCGCCTACCCGGAGACGCCGCGGCTGGTCACCCATGCGGTGCCGATGATTCTGCTGAATGTGGTGCAAGAGCTGCGCGCTGCTGAGGCCGATTCGCGCTACGAAAAAATCGGCGACGAGATGCTGCACCGGATCCTGGACCTGCACGCCCATCCTGTCGAAAGAGCGCTGTTTGAGAACGTCCGGCCGGACGGTGGCCTGGCCGATACACCCGACGGGCGGGTGCTCAACCCGGGCCACGCGCTGGAGTCGGCCTGGTTCGTGCTGCACGAGGCGCGCCCTCGGGGCGATGAGAGGCTTCGCGACCGGGCGGTGGAGATCATCGAGTGGAGCCTGGAACGCGGCTGGGACGAAGACCACGGCGGGCTGGTGTATTTCCTGGATTATGCCGGCTTCCCCTCGCCGTATCTGGAGTGGGATATGAAGCTGTGGTGGGTGCATGTGGAGGCGCTATATGCGTTGCTGCTGGCGCACCATCTGACCGGCCGGGAGGACCTGCTGGAATGGTTCGAGCGGCTCCACGCCTGGACGTGGGAGCACTTCCCGGACCCGGAGCAGGGCGAATGGCTGGGCTATCTGCACCGCAGCGGCGAGCCGGCCCTGACGCTGAAAGGCTCGATGTGGAAGGGCTTCTACCATCTGCCGCGTGGGCTGCTGCTAATCGCCGAGCTTCTGGAGGAAATGGCCTAGCAGGCCGCCAGTTACAGCGGGGCATCGCACCAGTTCTCGGGCTTCTCGTCAAGCAGGCTGACGGCGATGTGCTTGATCTCGGTGTACTGCTGGATGCACTCGAAGCCGTTCTCGCGGCCGATGCCGCTGAGTTTGTAGCCGCCGTGCGGGGCCTTGAAGTCCTCGCCGATCCACTCGTTGACGAACACGCCGCCGGCCTCGAGCCGGGTAGCGACCCGCATCGCCTTGGTGGTGTCATTGCACCAGAGCGCCGCGGCCAGGCCGAAGTCGCTGTGATTAGCGAGGCGCACGGCCTCATCTTCGTCGCTGAAGCGGATGGCGACCAGCACCGGCCCGAAGATCTCCTCCTGGGCGATGCGCATGTCGTTGCTGACCTCGGCAAACAGCGTCGGCAGGTAGAAATAGCCGTTCTGTAGTTCGGGATCGTCGGGCCGGGCCCCGCCGGCCACCAGCTCGGCTCCCTCCTGTTTGCCGATCGCGACGTACTGCTCCACGCGCTCGCGCTGATTGGCCGATATTATCGGCCCCATCTCCGTGGTCGGGTCCATGGTGTCGCCGAGCTTGACCTGGGCGAACCGCTCCGCCAGGCGTGAGACTACGTCGTCATAGATGTCGTTATGGACCAGCAGCCGGGTGCCGGCGATGCAGACCTGTCCACAGCGTGACAAGACGCCCTGCATCGCTACCTCGGTCGCCATCTCCACCCCGATGTCGGGGAAGATGATGACCGGGGTCTTGCCACCCAGCTCCAGCGTCAGCTTGGTCATGTTGGCGACAGCCGCCTGCATCACCGATTGGCCGGTTTCGACCGAGCCGGTGAAGGTGATGCTGCCGACGTCGGGGTGCTCGGCCAGGGCCGCGCCGGCCTCCGAGCCGATGCCGGTGACCACATTGAAGACTCCGGCAGGCAAGCCCACTTCGTCAACCACCTCGGCAAGCGCGAGCGCAATCAGCGGCGTCAGGCTGGAGGGCTTGATGACCGCGCTATTGCCCAGTGCGACCGCCGGAGCGACACTGCGCGTGATGAGAAACAGCGGGTAGTTCCACGGCACCAGATGGCCGGTCACCCCGACCGGCTCGAGCCGGGTCATAGCCAGCCTACCGGGGCCGGTGGGGATCGTGGAGCCACGGGCCTTGTCGGCCAGGCCGGCGTGGAACTCGACATTCTGAGCGGTGAATTCCACCAGACCGCGGGCCTTGCCCAGATAGTGCCCGCTCTCCTGAGCTAGCAGCAGGCCCAATTCGTCGGCGTGCCGGCGGATCGCCGCAGCGATCTTCAGTAACCACCGCCCCCGTTCATCCGGCGGGGTGTCGCGCCAGGCCGGGAAGGCCTGCTTGGCCGCCGCCACCGCCTTCGCCACATCATCGGCATTGCCTCGCGGCACCGTGCCGATGACCTGCCCCGTCGCCGGATTGTCCGATTCAGTACGCTGTCCGGAGCTGCTGTCAACCCATTCGCCGCCTAGATACATCAGCTTATCTGCGCCCATCGTAAGCTCTCCTCTCCATCAGGTGTATAGGGCTTTTTTCGTTTCCGGTGCGCCGATACCTGCCGCAGAGGCGGGGCTGAGCTTCACTGACAGGAGATTCGTAGCAGGAGAAAGCAGCTACAGCGTAGAACCGTGCAATATCGTGTTGTGCGGCTGGCGCGTGGCAGGCCCGGGAAGGGGACAACCATGGCAAGGCGAGAATGCCTGAGACATTTCTGCGCAATCGCCGTTCTGCTCATCACCGGTGCCGCTGCGAGCGGTCCGTTGAGTGCTGACATCTACATCTTGACGGCGAATGTGCCGGTACGGGTAGCGGCACCGATCCAGCAGGCCTCCGGGGACATGGTGGTGTTCATCAAGGCCAAGGGCGGCCAGTGGCAGCAGCCGCAATACCAAGTCGAGGGCGACCGCATAATCCTGTCGCCGAATCCGAAGGAGCTGGGCGGGACCGAGCTGTTCTTGGTTATCAATCCCCCGCCGGAGCTGGACCTCTCTGATGATAATCCGCCGATACTGCTCGGCATCAAGGGCGACGGCAAGCCGCTGCGGCTTGAGGCCGTTGTGGATATGGGAGCTACGCTGGCCCCGCCGCAGGTATTGACATGGGGTGTGGCCGACCGGGAAAACGCGCTGGACCTGGCTTCGCTGAAGGTCGTCTTGGACGGTGAGTTGGTCATAGATGACCGGGTGTCCGTCACTGCGGTCAGCAGTCGGCAAGCCGGCATTACAGTCAACCTCGGCGATCTGGAATACGGTAGCCACGAAATCAGCGTGAAGATCGCTGATGCCTTCCCGCAGTCCAACGAGCTGCAGCTCAAAGCCACCGTGACCAAGCTTGCCACCACCAACTGGATGCAGGCGGCTTCGGACAGTGTCGAGGTCAAGGTGGATAGCCACTACATGACCTCCTACCCGTCGGTAGCGCCGCTGACCGACGGCTTCTGTGGTGAGGGTTCGAGCAATGATGTCACCTGGGCCTCGGCGGAAGACGATCAGCCGCACTGGATCGAGATCAAGCTGCCGCAGCCCCGGCCGCTCAAGGAAGTCACCGTTTACTGGGCCAATACCGGCTCGACTTTCCATACCAGCCAGAATGTGCAGGTCCAGGTGCCGGAGGACGGAGGCTGGAAGACGGTGTACACATCTCCCAAGCAGGGCCTTGGTGCGGAGCGGTGCACCACCTTTTTCTTCGATGAGGTGACCACGGACCGCTTTCGCGTCTATCAGCCGGCCGGCGGCGGTACCTCCCAGCGGCCGAATCTAATGTGGGTCGCCGAGGTGGAAGCACGCTGATTGTCCACGCACCCCCAGCCGAGGCACACGGAACAAAGATCGGAGGGCAAAAGAGATGCTGCTTGATGGCAAGACCGCGCTGATTACCGGTGCCTCACGTGGCCTGGGCGAGGCGATGGCCAGGGCCTTCGCGGAGGAGGGCTGCGCGGTGGCGGTGAACTACATTGATCTGCCGGGCGAGGACAATGCCGCCGACGCCGCCGAAATCGTGGCCGCGCTCAAGCAGGGCGGTGGGGATGCTCTAGCCGTCTGCGCCGATGTCACCGACCAGGAGCAGGTGGACGCCATGGCCGCCGAGGTGCTCGAGCATTTCGGCCATCTGGACATCCTGGTCAACAATGCCGGGATCTTCAAGGACCGCACCATCAAGAACCTCGACAAGCGCGACTGGGACGCGGTGATCGCCGTGAACCTGACCGGCGCCTACAACTGCATCCATGCGGTCATCAATCACATGCGGGAGCGGGAGCGCGGGCGCATCATCAGCATCTCCTCCGTGGTCGGCCAATCGGGGAATATCGGGCAGGCGAACTACGCGGCCTCAAAGGCGGGGATCATCGGGCTGACCAAGTCGGTCGCCAGGGAGGTCGCCCGCAGGAATATCACCGTCAATGCCATCGCCCCGGGCTTCATGGATACAGGCATGGCTCGGGCTCTGGACGATGAGGTCATCCAGGCGGTGATTCCACAGATTCCGATGGGCAAGCTGGGGCAACCTGAAGACATCGCCGCTGCCGCGGTCTTTCTGGCCTCAGACCAGGCCGGCTACATAACCGGCCAGGTTCTGGCGGTCAACGGCGGTCTGTACATGTAGGCAATGGCGCGGAATAACGGGTAGTGAGGTGTGAAGGAATGGCAGCGAAGGTAATGACCGCTGAAGAGGCCGTGGCGCTGATTGAGGACGGCGCGATGCTGGGGGTCGGGGGCTTTGTGGGAGCCGGGCATCCGGAGGCCCTCACCTGCGCCATCGAGCGGCGCTTTTTAGAAACCGGCAAGCCGACCGGTCTCGGAGTTATGTATGCCGCCGGCCAGGGCGATGGTGGGAAGCGCGGTGTCAACCACCTCGGCCACGAGGGGCTGGTGAGGCGCGTCATCGGCGGCCACTGGGGCCTGGTGCCGGATATGAGTAGGCTGGCGGTGGAGAACAAGATCGAGGCTTACAACTGGCCGCAGGGGGTCGTCTGTCACCTGTTCAGAGACATCGCCGCCGACCGCCCGGGGGCTATCACCCACATCGGTCTGCACACCTATGTTGATCCCCGCAACGGCGGGGGCAAGCTCAACGAGAGGACCACCGAGGACCTCGTGGAGCTGCTCGAGCTGGGGGGACGCGAGTGGATGTGGTATAAGGCCACGCCGATTGACGTCGGGCTGATCCGCGGCACCACCGCCGACAGCCGGGGCAACATCTCGATGGAGCGGGAGGCGCTGCACGGCGAAATGCTGGCGATTGCGCAGGCCGCGCATAACTGCGGCGGGATAGTCATCGCCCAGGTCGAGCGGCTGGCCGCGGCGGGCACGCTGCATCCTCATACGGTGAAGGTGCCCGGGATCCTGGTGGACGCCATCGTCGTGGCCGCACCGGAGGAGCATCAGCAGACCTTCTCCGAGCAGTACAATCCCTCGTACAGCGGGGAGTTGAAGATCGACCTCAAGAGTATGCAGCCGATGCCGATGAGCGAGCGCAAGATCATCGCCCGCCGCGCGGCTATGGAGCTGCGGCCCGGCGATGTCGTCAATCTCGGCATCGGCATGCCCGAGGGCGTAGCCGCGGTCGCCAACGAGGAGGGCATCATCGAGCAGATGGTGCAGACGGTCGAGGCCGGCGCGATCGGCGGAGTGCCCGCCGGCGGGTTGTCGTTCGGCGCTTCCACCAACCCGGAGGCCATCATCGAGCAGCCCGACCAGTTCGACTTCTACGACGGCCGCGGCCTCGATATAGCCTTCTTGGGTAGCGCCCAGATAGACCGTCACGGCAATGTCAATGTCAGCAAGTTCGGGGGCGGCCTGACCGGATGCGGCGGCTTCATTAACATCACTCAGACCGCCAAGCGTGTCATCTTCTGCGGCACCTTCACCGCGGGTGGACTCAAGGTGGAGATACGCGACGGCAAGCTGGACATCGTGCAGGAGGGCAGGGTCAAGAAGCTGGTGCCGGAGGTGGAGCACGTCACCTTCAGCGGCGAATACGCCGTCCAGCGCGCTACCCAAGTGCTTTACGTAACCGAGCGCGCGGTCTTTACGGTCGAGGACGGCCACTTGGTGCTCAGCGAAATCGCGCCCGGTGTGGACCTGCAGAAAGATGTCCAGGATCAGACCGAGTTCGAGTTGGAAGTGTCCGATGATCTGACTACCATGGCGGCAGAGATCTTCCGCCCCGGGCCGATGGGGCTTGCCGAAAGAGCAGGTGAGATACAGTGACAGAAGCAGTAATCGCGGCGATTGCGCGGACGGCTATCGGGACCTTCGGCGGTGCGCTGAAAGAGGTGCCGGCCACGGAGTTGGGAGCGCACGCCATCCGAGCAGCCCTGGAGCGGGCCGAGATCGCCGCCGACGATGTCGAAGATGTGCTGATGGGCAATGTCATCTCCGCCGGCTTGGGGCAGAATGTAGCCAGGCAAGCAGCTATCGGCGGCGGTGTGCCGGTCACCACACCGGCCACTGCGGTCAACCTCATGTGTGGCAGCGGCCTGCGCGCGATCACGCTGGCCGCCGAAGCGATCCTATGCGGCCGCCGGCAAGTCACCGTGGCCGGCGGCATGGAGAGCATGAGCCGAGCGCCCTTCGCCGACATAGACAGACGCTGGGGTAGCCGTATGGGGCATTATCAGTTGCTGGACTGTATGCTCACCGATGGCCTAGAGGATGCCCTCAGTGGCGAGCACATGGGTGCGGCGATGGACAAGCTGGCCCAGCAACGCGGCATATCGCGTCAGGCCCAGGATGAATACGCCGCCGCAAGCCAACGGCGCTGTGAGGTCGCGCAGACGGAGGGGCGCTTGGCGGCGGAGATTACTCCTATCGGAATCCCCCAGCGCAAGGGCGAGCCGCTTGTCTTTGACACCGACGAGCATCCCCGCCCCGGCACCACCGTGGAGGTACTGGCGACGCTGCAGCCGGTTTTTCTCAAGGATGGCACCATCACTGCCGGCAATGCCTCCGGCCTCAACGACGGTGCGGCGGCTGCAGTTGTGGTTTCAGCGGAGGTAGCGGCGGACCTGAACTTGGATAACCCGGCGCGAATGGTGGCCTGGGCGGAATCGGCACGGACGCCGGCCGAATTCGGCATTGCACCGGCGCGCGCGATTGAGCTGGCGCTGGCCGAGGCCGGCATGACTCTGGATGACATCGAGCTGATTGAGGCCAATGAAGCGTTCGCCGCCCAGACGCTGGCTCTGACCCAAGAGGTGGGCTGGGACCTGGAGAAGGTCAATGTCAACGGTGGGGCGATCGCCCTCGGCCATCCAATCGGGGCCAGCGGCGCCCGCATCATGGCCACACTTCTGTACGAAATGCAGCGGCAGGACTTGACCGTCGGCATGGCCACCTTATGCTGTGGCGGTGGCATCGGGGTCTGCACCATCGTCGAACGGATTTAGACCGCATTAGTAATCCGTGGCTCGGCATGAGCGTGGCGATGTTCGCCACACTCAGGTGAGAAGGCGAGAGCGTTCTCAGCTTCCAGCCCGAGGTTGTTTTCTGCTATATGGTGCATTTCACTCGTGGATAATCCAGGTTAGACACCTCACAGGGGGCGGTGGGATGAGTATTGAGCGGGTCTTCGTGGTCGGCGCCGGGACTATGGGCGGGGGTATCGCTCAGGCTTTCGCCCAGGGCGAGCTTGAGGTGCTATTGTACGATGAGGTGGCCGAAGTCGCCGCCGGTGCCGTGCCGCGCATGGAAAAGGGGCTGGCGAAGGTCGTCGAGAAGGGGAAGATGACGGCTGAGGAGGTCGGCGCCGTTTTAGGCCGGATACAGATCGCTGACGAGCTGGCTCCGGCCGCGGAATGCCAGTTTGTAATCGAGGCGATTATCGAGGATTTCGCCGTCAAGGCGGATTTGCTGGCTGAACTAGGCGGCATTTGCCCGCCGGATACTATCCTGGCAACCAATACCTCCAGTCTCTCAGTAACCGACCTGGGCCAGGCCGGCGGGCGTCCCGCCAGCTTCGTCGGGCTGCACTTTTTCAATCCGGCACCGGTCATGAAGCTCGTCGAACTGGTAGTAGCGCCGCAGACCAGCTCCGCGACGGCTGAGACCGTTCGGAATCTGGCGATAGCCATCGGCAAGGTCCCGGTGCTGGTCAAGGACAGTCCCGGCTTCGTGTGCAATCGCCTGCTGATACCGATGATCAACGAGGCGATTGTGCTTCTGGAGGCAGGAGTAGCTTCCGCCGAGGATATTGACACTACCATGAAGCTGGGGTGTGGGTTCCCGATGGGGCCGCTGGAGCTTTCGGACCTCATCGGCAATGACATCACTCTGGCGGTGATGGAGAGCCTGCGCGAGCGGTTGGACAGGGCCAAGTATCAGCCGGCGCGCCTGCTGGAAGAGATGGTGGCCGATGGCCGTCTCGGCCGCAAAACCGGCGACGGATTCACCTGTGACCAATAGCCACGCAACACCTGCCGATTGATGGTGTCCTCGGCGTTCGAGTGAGATGCAGCGGCAGGTCGTGTTCTGTTTCGGCAACGTACTATCAACTTATGCGCAGATTGTCCGTCGCCTCGCCGTAGGCCTCCTGTAGCATCACGAACTCCGGAGTGCTTGCCGCATCGAAAGTAGCGCCTCGGCTGTCAACTGGATTCACGATCTCCAGCGGCGTCGGGGCCAGAGCGGCGCACATTTGCGGCAGGTCGTAGTAGAGCAGACAGCCCCGGGCGATATCGGCCATGTGCGGCACCGTGTACTCGCCGTCCCTGATCATTAGCTCATAGGACCACAGCGTATCCTGCAGCTTGACGCCGGCGAGCTCTGCATCGAGCACCGCGGCATGCAGCGCCCAGATGCCGCCGCGCCCGCGGCCCTCAAGCACTATCTGCTCATATCCGCCCTCGTCGCGCAGGAAGCCGATTGCCGCCAGGATGTCGCGCACTCTTAGCCGCAGCAGCGGGAAGCCCATGATCTTGGTAAAGTATGCGGCGAACGCCTCCCGGCCCAGCAAGCGGGCGCTGTTGCCGGGCCGTTGCTCGAAATTGCCCCGGCCATGGTGTCTGAGGTCAGAGAGGCCGGTCCCGCACACCGCTAGCAGCGCCAGGTCCTCGCCGTCTCGCACGGTGCTGCGGGCGAACTCCGCGTAGTTTGGTTCCTCCATCACTACCAGCCGCACCGCCTTGGTGTCCGGGCCGCTTTTCTTCGTGAATAGACCTGCATATAGCCCCGCCTCGGCCGCGATCAGTCTATAGTCTGTATCCTCCTCCGCCTCCAGGCCGATAGTGGCCGGCTCGAGGGGTTTCTGCTCCACGACCTCTATGGGCATAGCAATCCCCACCGACGCCGCAACCGCTCTCTGCACCTCTCGCTGTGGCTGCACGGTAGCCGGATCCGGCCTCTGCTTCTCGAATACCTCCAGGTTGATTTCATAGACCTTACGGCTGTCTGTAGCGTTAACCACCTGGCCGGTATCGGTGCAGTAGAGCTGCGCGTCGGGCAGGATATAGGGATCGGGATCCACCTCCACCTCGGAGGTGGGCATGTCGAGAAAGCGGCCGAACCACTCGACGGCGGCGTTACGGATTTGCGGGCTGAAGCCGTGGGTGCCGGCTCCGACAAACAGCTCGAAGCGCTCGGGCACGCCGAGCAGTCCGTAGGTCCGCCGGCAGAACTCGGCCGTCTCCTGGGCACCGTGGAGTGGGAAGTAGTCCTCCTCGGCGGCACAGATACGCAAAGCCCTGGGCGCGGTCATCGCCGCCATCTCGTGGTGGTCCAGGCCGGCGGCGAGCTGGCCGAAGATATTCTGCTCCCCATCGGCGATCATATCGCTTTCCTGCCGGGCCTGGAGCGAAGTCAGATAGCAGACCGGCGCGGCGGCCTTGATGCGCTCGTCAAGCGCCATCAGGTAGGTGGTCAGGGTGCCACCGCCCGAGCAGCCGGTGCAGCCCAGCCGCTCCCCGTCAACCTCGGGCCGCGACTGCAGGTAGTCGAGGCAACGCATCCCGTCGTAGATGCGGTACTTGGCGATATTGTGGCCGATTAGGTCGCACTGGTTGTCCATTTGGCTGTGCTCGCTGGTGCAGGGGCCGACTGTCGAGTCGCCGATGCCGGCATCATAGTACTGCACCCTTTCGCCCTGGCTGATCGGGTCATAGATCAGGGCTACGAAGCCGTTGAGCGCCATCGCGATACCAACGGCCTGGTAGGGCTGGGCCATCCGCCCGTTGGCCGAGTGCCCACACGGCACCAGGATGCCGGGAACCTTACCGTCGAGGTCCTTGGGCACGTAAAGACTGGCCGTGACCAGGAAGTTGGGATGGCTTTGCAGGATCGTCTTCTCGATGGTGAAGGGGCCGCAGTCAATGGTGCCGGCGATGTCCGGGTTCAGCGGGGTACGTTCGGGGAAGCCTCCCAGCGCCGCCGTGAAGTACTCGCGCAGTTGCTGCTGGCGCGCTTGCCACTGCTCGCCGCTGGTTATCTCCTCGCGCCGTTGCTGGTTGGCGAAGTACAGCTTCTCTGCCATTACCGTCAGGTAATCCGGCAGCAGTGCGGCATAGGGGCTTGCATCATCAGCTTGCTGGCTCATGTGGAATACGCTCCTCACTTATCCACTGGTTTTCGACATTGCAGGGCCGGTTTTCCACAGCTTTGGGTGCCTTTCCGCAGCTTTTCCACATACTTTTCCACAAGGTGTGGCATCATCAGCACGCTCTGGGCATTGCCGAGAATACCTCGAGATCGAGGTTATCCGGTCCGCCCTTCATCAGCAGATGGTATCCGGCCACCGCCACCATCACCGCATTGTCGGTGCACAGCTCCGGCGGCGGGCAGTGCAGCTCCACACCGGCGCCCGCACAGTCCTCGCTCAGCTTCTCCCGCAGCAGCCGATTAGCCGCCACGCCCCCGGCGATGGCAAGGTGCTGCACGCCGGTGCAGGCGAGGGCCTGCATGGTATTGCGTACCAGGGTGTCCACCACCGCTGCCTGGAAGCTCGCTGCCAGGTCAGCCACGGTTTGCCCATCGGGTGGCGCTTGGTCTTCCCCTTGAAGCTCCTGAAGCTGCCTGATGAGGGCGGTCTTGAGGCCGCTGAAGCTGAAATCGAGGCTGTCGGACACCTGCGGGCGGGGCAAATCGAAGGCCTGGGGATTACCTGCTGCGGCCGCTTTCTGTATCGCCGGCCCGCCGGGGTAGCCGAGGCCCAGTACCCGCGCCGCTTTGTCAAAGGCCTCCCCTGCTGCATCATCGCGGGTCAGGCCTATGACCTGGTAATCGGTGACATCGGCTATGGTCACCAGGTCGCTGTGGCCGCCGGAGACGATCAGACAGACCGCCGGCAAGTCCTGGTCTCGCAGCGGCTTCTCACAGACATCGGCAAAATTGGCCGCGACATGTGCCTGCAGGTGATTGACGCCGACCAGCGGCAGTCCGGTCGCTGCATGATAGGCCTTGGCCGCGCTGACACCGACCAGCAGCGACCCGATCAGCCCCGGCCCGTTAGTCACGGCAATGCCGCCGAGATCAGCGAAACTGACTTGAGCCTCATCGAGCGCCTGCTGGGTAACGCCGGTTAGTAGCTCGGTATGCTTGCGGGAGGCGATCTCCGGGACGATGCCGCCGAACAGTGAGTGAATCTGCTCCTGGGAGGCGATGATAGAGCTGAGCACCTGCCGCCCGTCTCTGACCACCGCCGTGGCGGTCTCATCACAGGAGGTCTCGAGGCCCAGAATCAGCTTCTCAGATGCACACGCGCACGTCATGTTGGTGGCGTCTTCTCCAGTCGGCGCAGAGCTGCTCGATGGCTTGGCGGCGCGCTAGGTGCTGCAGGTCGCTGATTTCGGCGACTATAGCGTCCTCGTCGGTGTCTCGGTAGTAGTTCTTGCGGATCCTGACCGGCGCGAAGCCCAACTTGGCATAGAGGGCCTGTGCGGCTTGATTGCTGGTCCGGTATTCCAGTGTCACATAAGTTCCGCCCAGGGCGACGACCTTGCCTAGCAGCGTCAGGGCCAGCAGTTCGCCCAGCCCCATGCGCTGGTACTCAGGGTCCACGGCCAGGGTGGTGATATGGGCCTCGCCGGCATAGTAGTGAGCGCCGATATAGCCGGCCAACTCCCCATTGACCTCCAGGGCCAGGTAGATCTTCCGCTGTTTAGGCCCCTCCAGGTCTGCGCGCATAGTCTGGGGACGCCAGGGCGAACTGAAGCACTGGTACTCTATCACCATTATGTCCCACAGGTCCGCTATGGTAGCGGATCGCACCAGCACACTATAGGCAGGGCTTGACTCGACTTGGGCCATGCTGCTCGCCTCGTCAATCAATCCTGATGCCGTGGGTCCGTTCAGCCTGGGATTGCAGTATATATTGGGGCCTGAGAGCGGCCACCTGCTCGAAGCTGTATCGCTGCGGCCACTGCGCCAGCTTCAGCACCACACTGGCCCGGGCCACATCATCGGGCGGAGCGACTACCTCCAGTTCGCCGAGCCGTTGATCGCTGCCGGCCGCCTCCGCGAGGCCGTTGCCGGTGACCAAGTCCGCGTTTCGTATCATTTCGTAAAGCTGCTCATGGGCGACCAGTTGCACAGGCACCTGCTCGGCCACGGTATCGCCCTTTACCGCATGGACGCCCGCACACACATACCCGACGCGGGCCTTCTGTACCACGGCCACGTTGGCGGCCTCCGCCCCGCAGCTCAGGGCCAGGACCGGCTGTGTGGGGACGCCGACTACCGGCACTTCCAGCGCGTGTCCCAAGGCCTTGGCAGTCGTCACTCCGATGCGCAGGCCGGTGAAGCTGCCGGGGCCGGACGATACCGCGATCCCGTCAAGGCTCAGGTCGCTATCCAGGATTCGCAGTATGCGCGGCATCAGCTCGTCACACAGTACCAGCCGGCTGCAGAAGCTGTCCTCGGCATGCAACCGGCCGTCGCAGACCACGGCCACGCTGCTGGTGTCATCGGATGTCTCGAGGCCTAGCCGGCGCATTCTCTCAAGGCTTTCAGCATTGCTTGATGTCGCGGATTGGCGGGCGTGAAGTGCAGCCGCCGGCCTTCGCCCTCGTAGTCTATCCGGATGCGCAGGGCCTCGGGTGGCAGGACCTCCGTAACCCTATCGGCCCATTCCAGGGCCACAGCACCATGCTCCAGCCACTCGTAGAGGCCCGCCTCCTCCAGCTCGTCGGGACTCTGCAGGCGATAGGCGTCGGCGTGGTAGAGATATACCGGCCCGGGGTGACGGCGCATCACGATAAACGAGGGGCTAGCGACCCGGCCTGCCACGCCCATGCCTGCGGCCAGTCCGCTGACGAAGCAGGTCTTGCCTGCGCCCAGCGGCCCGCTCAAGGCCAGGCAGTCGCCTGTTCGCACCAGCTTGCCCAGGCACCTGCCCAGCCGTAATGTTGCCTCGGCGCAGGCGGCGAAAAAGCTTTCCGTTTCGGCCTCTATCTGTTCACAGTTGACTTCTCCGGACATTGCTGCGAGTTTCGCTGTTGGTGGTGTACTTACCTTCCCTGGTTAGTGTCTGTGGTTGACCGCTGGCCGACGCCGCTTTATACTAGTTGCTCAAAGCAACCGTAACACACTGGAGGTCGGCTGTGGAATCCGAGGCGACGGTCCGCCGCAACAACATCATCGGCCTGGTGGTGGCGATTGCCCTCGTGGCCGGCGGTTTTATCTACGGCTACACCCGACCGCATGTGGCTCCTGACAGGACCGATGGGGCGGCTGCTGTGCACCAGCCGCAAGCCGAGACGCAGGCGGCACCTGTAGCTGAAGCTCCCATATCCGAAGCCGCCGGCGGACCGGAACAAGGTACGGAGCCGCCGAAGCAGGACGCGGCTGGCGTCCCACCAGTCCCCTCGGTTGCTAATGCTGTGGAGCCGGAGGTCGCGGAGCGGATCAGCGAGGACCACTACATCAACATCTGCGCGGAGATAGTCGTCGCCGCGCAGGGCTTCAAGAACTCCGGCCAGGGTAATGAGGAGCTTATCGCCTACATCCCTGACTTGCTGGCAGAGGCAGGCGTAACCGAGCAGGCCTTCGAGGAAACCACGGACCGGGTAAGCAGCGACCCCCAGCGGGCCGAGCGCGTCGCCAAGGAGATCCTTAAGCGAGTTGAGGCCCGCACCGGCCTCAAAATGGATATAAAGGTACTGCCAATCATGAACCCCGACATGGCCGTCGAGGATCAGTAGCGGCCGGCGGCCAGGCTCAGTATCAGCCCCATCGCGCAGGTCGGGCGTCCCGCAGGCCTTGAGCGAAGTCGCAGGGCAGCCCGACATCGAGACGAGAGCAGGCCCATGCACCGAATTATCTTCGCCGACTCCCAGCAGATGCCCGAGCTATCCGATGCCAGCGTGCATCTGGTCGTGACCTCCCCGCCGTACTGGTGCATCAAGGACTACGACCATCCCGCGCAGATTGGCCGCTCGCAGGGCTACCAGGAATACCTGGCTTCGCTGACCAACGTCCTGCGCGAGTGTCACCGGGTTTTGCACCCCGGCTGCCGGATGGCGATCAACATCGGCGATCAGTACCTGAGAGCGGCCGAGCACGGTCGCTATCGCGTGCAGCCGATCCCCGCCGACCTGTGTGTCATCGGCCGCGAGCTGGACTTTGACTTCATGGGCAACATCATCTGGCGCAAGATCTCCACCACCAACACCAGCGGCGGCGGGGAGTGGATGGGCTCGACCTATTACCCACGCGACGGCCACATCACCTACGAGCACGAGTATATCCTGCTGTTCCGCAAACAGGGGAAATGGCCGGGACCGGTCAGTGACGCGGCGAAGGAGAAAAGCCGCCTGACCAAACAGCAGCGCTCGCAGTGGTTCCGAGGCGTCTGGGACGACATTCCTCCGGAGCGGCAGAACGGGCATGTGGCGATGTTTCCGGTGGAGCTGCCGCGCCGCCTGATTAAGATGTACACCTTCTGGGGCGAGACGGTCCTGGACCCTTTCATGGGCAGCGGCAGCACCGCATTGGCGGCTTCGTTGGAGGGCCGGCAGTCTATCGGCTACGAGATCAATGGCGACTTCGAGTGGATGATCCGTGAGAAGTTCGGCCTGGAAGCGGATAGCGAGCTCGAGTTCATCCAGCCCGACCGCGCCGGCGCCGCTAGCTCTTCCCCGCCAGCCTCGGCATCGTCTTGAGTGGCTGTTTCACTCGGCTTGCCACGGGTATCATCTCAGTCAGGAGTGGAGAGACGAACCTCCAGGTCATAGCGATCACCGCGCCAGACCGATTGCACATAGTCCAGAGGTACTCCGTGGTCGTCATTGTCGGTGCCGCTGATGGCGAAGACGGGTGCTTCTTCAGCGATCTGCAGCATGCGTGCCTCCTCGGCGGTAGCCGCGCGCGTACGGATAATGCGGTGAGAGCCGCCGTACTTGATACCGTAGCGGGCCTCGAGAATCGGGACCACAGGGACAGCCAGGTTTTCTTCATCGAGACCGGGAGTTCTACTGACGGGGATCCAGCAGCACTGCACGCCTACGGGGTCGCCATTAGCCATACGGAGGCGGCGAATCTCCCAGACCGCACTGGTCTTTGCCAGGCCCAGAGCATGTCGCACGTTAGGTCCGGGGCGCACGGCTTCTACGCTTAGCATTCTAAAGCCGGGCACAACCCCGCTGGCCTGCATATCTTTGGTGGTGGAAGCCAGGTGTCTCACGTCAATCTTCAGCCGCGGTCGGCGCACGAAGGTGCCGCGCCCTTTCTCGCGGTAGATCAAGCCCTCGCGCTCCAGCATCTCAAGAGCGTGCCGAACCGTAGCGCGCGCAACCTCGAAGAGCTTGCACAATCGCGTCTCAGAAGGGAGAAGCACCTCACCCTCCTGCAAGCGGGCCCCGGCATCATCAATTGCTTCCCGCAGTGTTTGAGCTATCTGGTAGTAGTAGGGGACGGGAACGTTTTTGTTGATGCTTCGGCCATTGACATCCAGGTGGACCATACCGCCACTCATAGCCTATTCCAGATGATTGTATTCTTGTCTATACAGCCAGCGAGTAGGTGATTGTATTCGCATAATGGCACAGTTGTGTGGCTCTGTCAAATTATAGATGGTATCAGGAAATCAGGTCTTGACCGTGAGGAAGGATGGTGATAAGATGTCCAGACGTCTAATCAAGCCCTAGAAGGAGGCTGTGCACAATGAAACGCGGCAGGCTAGGTTTCACCTTAATCGAGTTGTTGGTAGTAATCGCCATCATCGCGATTCTGGCGGCGATACTGTTTCCGGTCTTCGCCCGGGCCCGCGAGAAGGCGCGGCAGTCGAGTTGCCTGTCGAACCACAAGCAGACGGTCCTTGGTTTCCTGATGTACATCAGCGACTATGACGGGGTCTATCCTACATACTGGACCAGCGGGTCACCATCGCGGTACTGCTTCCAGAAGATTGCGCCCTATGTCAAGAACCTCCAAGTATTCATCTGCCCCTCCCATGACATATCCCGCTTCGATTGGGACACCTGGACCCAGAATGACGGCTATGCCCTATGGGCTGCCGGCGGTGGCTCCGGGATCGGCTACAACTGCGCTCTCGGTTGCTGGGTGGACTATACCAGCGACCATAAGTGGGACACCGGCATTAGTGACTCCGAGATAGTGAAGCCTGCCGAGTGTATTATGATCGGTGATTGCAGTTACGGCGGCAAGCTCATCTACCCCAGTTCGGATTACTCCTACCTGGCTGCTGTGCATAATGGTGGCGGCAATGCGGCCTTCTGCGATGGGCACGCCAAGTGGTATAGCAAGAATCACAAGATGTTTGAGCAGCAATGCCACAACCCCTATTGGTATCCCTGCCCCAGCCGGATGCCATAGCCGGTGCGTCAATACAGCATGTAAGGTGATAGGGCGCGGGGAGTCTGCGCCCTGTTGCTGTTTCCGGAGAGCCTCACATGAGCGTGTGGGAGAGTGATGAGAATGCAGCGACGGCCCACTCTGGCATTTGCGGTATGCCTGATACTTGGGGGAGTGCTGATTAGCATGGCAGATGCCAAGACCTGCCGCACGTATTATGACGACGAGCGCCTCGCTGTCATGCGTGATAATGTGGAGAAGTATGACTGGGCGCAGAGCTACTTGGAGGGGCTGCTGGCGGGCCGCGGCCAGCCGGAAACGTGGGGCTTCAGCATCGGAGGCCATGCGCTTTCCGTGAAGCGATGGGCGGCCTTTGACGACGAATTCTTCTGGAAGCTGATGCCCACTACCAAGGTGACGATGGTGTACGACCTGGACAAGTACGGCGTCTCACCCAAGCACGGGACTGCGGTACGCAAGGGGCGTGCGTTTTACCATCCGTGGAACTACGATCCGATCAATCACCCCTACAAGATCCAGGATCCGGTTGACGGCACCTGGTACCCCTCGAACGATTTTGCCAGTGGTGACATGACCTCCGGGCCCTATCCCGATGACGGTACCGGCATGATGTGTGAGGGCGAAAGGTACTTCCCGGTTCGCGAGGCTGCCATCGCCACATACCTGGGCTTCGTGACCCCGCTGATGGAGCGGATGTCGCAGGCGTACCTGCTGAGCGGCAACGAGGAGTATGCTCACAAGTGCGCGGTGCTGATGGCGAAGGTCGCCTACGAGTATCCCAACCCGACCGACAAGGCCGATCGCTGCCAGAAGAAGCCGTGGGGGCGCTACTCCGGCCTGGTCACCGACTATATCTGGGAGACCTTCAAGCTCACCTCGATGGCCCTGGCCTATGATGCTCTATATGATTTCATCGGCCAGGACGAAGAATTGGCGGCCCTGCTCAAGGCCAATGGCCTGCCCGTCGAGACCCCGGCGGATGTGCAGCACTATATCGAGGAAAGTATCCTGCGCATCGGCATGCTTGCCCTGAAAGAGTGTGTGATACGCGGCAACCAGGGCTTCCACCAGCAAACCGGCATGGCGCTGGCTCTGGTCATGGATGACCACGAGAGCACCGACGGTCTCAGCAGCAAGGACATTGTGGACTGGGTGATGTACGGGGAGGGCCAGATGGCCTATATCATGTCCAACTACCTGTTTCGCGATGGCGCGGGTTTTGAAAGCCCCGGCTACAATGAGATCAAGTTCGATTTCATCAGCGCGGCCCGACTATTTGAGCAACTGCGCAAGCATCATCCTGACATCTATCCGCCGGATGCGTACCCCGACATCTGGGCCAACCCGAAGGCGCATGCCATTTTCGACTACTTCCTCGATCTGACCATCCTCAACCGCTTCCTGCCGCCGATCGGCGACAGCGGCGGGGGCACGCTGGTGCCGAAGCACGTCCCAGCGTTCAGTTACTATGCCCACCCACGGCAGCATTACGAATTCGGCTATGAGAAGTACGGCGAGCCCCGCTATGCCCGGGCGTATATGGGGGAAAGTGAGGACCTGCCCAGGGGTAATCCCTTCGAGCGGTACATCGGAGAGGAGCTGCTGGCGGCCGCCAAGCTATCCGCTGCGGAGATCGTGAGGAAGTCGCGCGTGCTCGACGGCTATGGCTTCGCCTATCTGCGCGCGGGCGAGGGTGAGGACGCCCGCTGCCTCTTGCTTAACTACTCCAACCACTTCCAGCATATGCAGCAGGACCGCCTCTGCGTTCTGCTCTACAATCACAACACCGACTGCCTGCCTGACATGGGCTACCCCTTCACCTGGGAGTGCCGGAATACTTGGGACGCCAATCCTTATATGCACAACACGGTGGTGGTTGATGAGACGATGGGGAAGATGTACTGTCCACGCGGGCGCCTAGTGGTCATGGCGGAAGCGGGGCCGCTGCACGTGGCTAGCGCCGCCCATGATCCTTATATGTACGACGAGCAGTACAACCCCGATATGCCCGCGGTGGACCTCTACGAGCGCACCTGCGTAATGGTGGACATCTCCGATACCGAGTATTATCTTGTGGACCTCTTTGTCGTCTCCGGCGGTACCCAGCACGATCAAAGTTGGCACGGCGCCCAATGCCCGATTGACAATCCCCAACTCGACTGGCAGGTCCAAGCTACGGGGACGCTAGCCGGGCCTAATATCGAGCAGTTCGCCCAATGGACCGACAGCCGGGGGCGCGAGCAGACCGGACCGTTCTCATTCCTCACCAACGTCAGCCGCGCTACGGCGGCGGCTCCGGTATGTTTCACGTGGAACATGGGCCTCGACTATGATGCCAAGCTGCGCCTGCACGTGGTCCCCGTTGACGGCCCTGTCGAGCTAGTTCGCAGCAGGGGCCGCTCCCCGGCCCGGCCGCCCGACTGGTCGCTCGAGTACTTGTTCGTGCGCAGAAGCGGGGCTGAGCCTCTCAAGACGCGCTTCCTGACCGTGCTGGACACCAGCCCCGGGCCGCAGCCCACTGTCCAGCAGATAGCCGTCACTGATACTGACCCGCTTACGCTCGCGGTGATGCACTCCGGAGGCATTGACGAAATCGTGCTCAATGTTCCCACGACCGCTGACGGTGTATTCGCACCCCGCAACCTCGGCATCAGTCTCAAACGTGGCGACCGGAGCTGGCAGATCGGCACTGGCCCTGACGCCGAAGCCGACGGCTATCTGCGTGGGAGAATTGCTGCCTGTGATTATCCCGCCAATACCATCGAGGTCGAGGGGCTGGAGGCTGAGGGCTTGGCGGACCGCTTCGTGCGCATCTTCACGGAGAACCGCTCCAGCACCTACCGCATCCGCTCCGCCGAGACGCTTGATGGAGGCCGCGTCCGCCTGCAGCTTGACCAGACCAACATGCTCTTTGAGGCTCTGATATCCGGCTGCGAGGACGGTCGGCTGACCAACGCGGCCGCGCTCTCTACGTGGACGGCTCGCGAAGAAGCAGGCAAGCTGAGGGACTACCGTATCTGGAACCGGGACGCCGTCTTGGTCAGCGAGGACGGCAAGACGGTGCGCAGGATTGACGGAGTGGCCGAGGGCAAGACGATCTACCTGCAAGGCCGGCCTTCCGCCGCCGAGCTTGAGCAGGAGTTCACCGATGCCAACGGCGACGGCCGCATCATTGCTCAGGCCTATGACTATGCCGTCGGCGCCCAGGTCGAAATCGCCGGAGTGACACCTCGCGAGTAATGCGAGACAACGAGCGATGGGGGGGAGACCGGAACAGGAACCGAGAGGCCGTCTCCGATGGCAGCGCCTGGCTCGCCTCTGGGTGAGTGGCGGGCCTGAGATTGACAGCGGCTGGGGAATGGCTCTGCCGCTGAACCGATGGGCGTTTGCGGGGTCGGTGAGTACCGACGGCAATATCGCTTTACAGCTACAGTTCCGCCAGCATCGCCTGAGCCCGCTCGACAACATCCGGGCGATCCTCGGCGGCGGCGGCCTCTTTCAGCAGTATCTTCGCGCGCTGGGTGTTGCCGGACTTCGCCAGGGCGTAGCCCAGATGATACTTCACCGCCGGATTATCCGGCCAGTGCTTATGCACCGCGTCAAGCAGCTTTATCCCCTTGGCATAGTCACCACTGCGCACCCAGGTCCATGCCAGCGTATCAGCATAGGCGTGGTTCTCGGGGTTCTCGCGGAGCGCCTGAGTGGCAAGATCTGTAGCTCTGGACAGTTGCTCGCCGCGGTCGGCAAGTGTCAGGGCCAAGTTGTTGGCCGCCGGTGCCATCTTGGGCCATAGCACCAAGGCTTCTTCATAGGCGGCGATGGCGGCCTCGATATTGCCTACCTGGGAATAGACGCTGCCGGCGACGAACTGCACCATCGGATGGTCAGGGCTGACCTCTTGCGCCTCTTTCGCCGCCTTGACCGCCTCCTCCAGCTTCTTGCTCCTGATCAGGGCGATGATCAGGGCCTGGCGATAGCGGCGTTCTGCCGGTACCAGTTCGATAGCGGTACGGTAGGCGGCTTCCGCTTCCTCCAACTTCGTCAGGGATAGAGCGCTGTCGCCCAGAGCATAGTACAGCGCGGCGTAGTCAGGATGCTGTTTGACCGCTGTTGTCAGCGCCTCGTAGGCTTGCTGGGGTTGATCCTGGACCAGCAGCGTCCGGGCGCGAATCAACTGGGCCTCGCGGGGTCCCCGGAGCTTATCATCGAGCAGTCTCTCGGCCAGCTTCTGCGCCTCAGCAGGTTTCGCCTGGCGCATCCTAACTATCGCCATGCTAATCACCGCGCGCGGGTAGTTGGGGTCCAGCTCCAGCGCCTTTTCCAAAGCCTTGATCATCTCCTCAACATCGCGCGTGAGTGTGTAAGCCTGGGCCAGGCGTTCGTAGGCCTCGGCGGTCGGCGCCTGCTCGACTTGCTGCTTGGCTTGGGCCAGGACTTCCGCCGGACCGTAGTTGTCTGCGATAGCCTGAATGTCGGGGCTTAGCTCGGCCAGGTTCTCCTCCTTGGCGCAGCCGGTGAGTGTGCTCATAAGTAATACCGCCAGCGCAATTGCGGCGAGCATGGCTAGCATCGGGAGGCCTCGACTGATACGACGGCTGCTGTGTCTCAACTTGCCCACTCCTTCACGGGTTCGCAGGTAGAACGGTATTAGATGAACTTGGCCCGGGAAAGCCCTGGAGAGATCGGATGATACCGCCGGGCAACCCGGCACGAGCTTATTATACAACACTGAGCGGCGACAAATTAACCCCCCAGATGAAAATGTCTCGCGATTCTCTGCTTTCGGCACTGGACAGACGCCGCCAAACCTGCTACACTGTGTCGAACGGGTGTTCGCATCATCTGAGGTGCTGTAAGATGGGCAAGAGGACTATTCTACACGCAGATTTAGATGCGTTTTTCGCATCTGTAGAACAGGCGGAGAATCCGCAATACCGCGACCAGCCGGTTATCGTAGGCGGGCTGACGGGCCGAGGCGTAGTCGCGGCCGCCTCCTATGAGGCCCGGCAGTTCGGGGTACACTCGGCGATGCCAATGTGGCAGGCCAGACAGCTTTGCCCCCACGCCGTCTTCGTGCCCGGGCATGGCGAGCTTTACAAACGCTACTCGGACCATACCACACAAATCTTCCTGAGCTATACTCCCCGCGTTGAGCCTGTCTCGATAGATGAAGCCTATCTCGATATTACCGGCACTGAAAAGCTGTTCGGCCCACCGCTTACGGTCGCGCATCAGATCAAACAGAGGATCAAAGAAGACCTCAACATTACCATCTCAATAGGCCTCAGCAGCAACCGCCTGCTGGCCAAAATGGCCTCCGACTGGGACAAGCCTGACGGGCTGATGTGGATACGCGACGGGCAACTGCCGGAGCTGCTTGACGAGCTGCCTGTGGGCGAACTGCCCGGCATCGGCCGGGTGACCCAACAGCGCCTCGAGGGCATGGGCATCAGCAAGATCGGCCAGTTGCGCGGCATTCCCCTGGAGCTTTTGGAGCAAGCCTTCGGCAAGCCGGGACTGCACCTGTACCGGGCTAGCCGCGGCCAGGGCAGTGCCGAGGTGCGAGAATATCAGGACCAGCAGGCTCGCAAGCAGGTCAGTGAGGAGGTAACCCTCCAGCAGGACAGCCGCGATCTAGACTATCTGCGCATGCGGCTGTTGTCTATGGCCGCCAATCTCGCCCGTCATCTGCGGCAACAGCGCTCCTTGGGCAAAACCGTTACCCTCAAGCTGAGGTTTTCCAGCTTCAAGACCATCACCCGCCATACCACCCTCCAGCACCCCACCGATAACTGGCAAATCATATATGAGGCGGCCGACAAGCTGCTGGACAAGCTGGAGCTTGGTGCCCAGCGGGTGCGACTGGTCGGCCTGGGTATCAGCAACCTGAGAAATGGTGCCGGCGTCAGCCAGCTCAGTCTATTCGATGAGGGCCCGCTGCAGGCTCACAGGCTGGACCGGGCGTGCGACGAGATCGTCGAGCGGTTCGGCGATGGCGCTATCACGCAGGCGAGGTTGCTCTAGGGCCGAGGCACACGCCTCACACCTGGTAATCGCGCAGCCAGGTGTGGAGATCGGCAAAGGCTGACGGGGGAGAAGCCCGGAGCTGCATCTGCTCGCCGGTGACCGGGTGGGTAAAGGCAAGCTGGGCGGCGTGGAGAGCCTGGCCGGTCAGCGCCGCAACCAGGCGGTTGAGGTCTTCCGGCCCGGCGCCATCACGCTGCGCATCACCGTAGTCGGCATCGCCGATGACCGGCAGACCAAGATGGGCCATATGGACCCTGATCTGGTGGGTGCGGCCGGTCTGCAGGCTGCAGAGCAGGTAGCTGGCCCGCCGCGTTCTGGGTCTTGCGTTGGGTGGCGTCCACGACCAGCGGTATTGCTCTTCGAGCTGGTAATCGGTGACGGCCTGGCGGCCGCCCGCTTCAAGGACACTCATCAGTGTGCGATGCTGCGGGTGCCGACCGAAGCGAGTAGTGATACGGCCGCGCGCCTCAGCCGGGGCCTCCCAGACCAGCACCTGATAGGTTCGCTTGACCTCACGCTGCTCGATCGCCGCACTCAGCCGGCGGTGTACCTGGTCAGCCTTCGCCACCAGTAGCAGACCCGAGGTGTCGCGGTCGAGACGATGCACTAGGCCGGGGCGGACCTGCCCGCCGGCGGTGCTCAAGCTGTTGCAGTAGCCCGAGAGCGCGTTGACCAGCGTATTCCGCTCATGTCCCGGCCCCGGATGCACGGCCATCGCCGGCGGCTTGTTGACCGCCAGCAGATAATCGTCCTCATAGACAATATCCAGCGGCAGGTCCTGGGCCTCCAGAGGTAATGGCTGCGGCGCGGGAATGGTTATCTCGACGGTCTGGCCGGCCGCTACAGTCGCCGCCGGCTTGCTCGCCTGTCCGTCCAGCGTGAGGTGCCCCTGGTCAATCAGACGCTTCACCAGCGTTCGCGACAGGTCCTCGGCCAGCACAGCCACGCAAGCATCGAGACGCTCGCCGGCCAGTTGTGCCGGTACGCTATAGGTCCGTTTGCCGGGGGTCGAGGTCATTGTATCGCTAGTGTTTATCGTGAGCTGGACGAGGCCGGGTGGCTATGAGGACTGCTGCGGAAAGGACGAAGATGATGATACTGGCAAGCTGCGCCTCAGTCATGAAGAAGCCTTCGGTGAGGTACTTGGCGGTGGCTCCGGCGCGGGTGAACTCCACACCGAAGCGCATCACCGAATACAGCATCAAGTAGCTGACGAAAAGATGCCCCGGCCGCTGCAGCCGAGGCTTGAGATATACCAGCAGCGCGAAGATGAGCAAGCTGAGCGCCGAGGCATAAAGCTGGGTCGGTTGCACCGGCACCCCCGGGTTGGTGCAGGCTCCGCTGGCCGGGAAGGTGACCGCCCAGGGCAGATCAGTGGGCACGCCGTGGCAGCAGCCGTTGAGGAAGCAGCCGATACGTGCGAAGCTGTATCCCAGGGCTAACCCCGCCGCACATTGATCGGTGAGACGGACGAAGCTATAGCCATGGTAGCGGCAGTATAGGTACGCCGCCAGCAGCGCACCGGCTACGCCGCCGTGAAAGGAAAGACCGCCGGACCACACGTCAAACATGCCGGCGATGGTGGCGAAGCGCTGCAAATTGAGCAGCACATACAGTATCCGCGAGCCGACAATGCCCCCGATTAGCGCGGCAAGAGCGACATCTAGCATCGCCGCCGCTTTCAGCTCGCCTTCAGTGGCCGAGTAGGCGCTCCAGAGCGTGCCGGCGGTGAAGGCCACCAGCATCATCACGCCGTAGGCCTTGATGGAAAGCGGGGCGAAGTGGTTGACCAGCAAGAACAGAAGCAGCGCCACGGCCAGCGATACAGCCGCCGAGCCGAGCAGGTCCACCTTGGTGGGCGCTTCAGCCTTGCCGGTCTCCAGCCGCTGCCACAGTAACACGAACGCGAGTGCCGCCAGCCAGACGATGGGGAGTGCCGCCCAGCTCCACGGCCCCAACTCGATCAGCACTGATCGCATTCGTGCTCCTTCCGTCCAGCCCGTGGGCCGGCCTTCAACTGCTCAAACAGGAGATGATAGCCGATCAGCAGGGCGCTGGCTACGATGGCAATATCGGCGACATTGAATACCGGCCAGAAGTGGAAGTCAATGAAATCAACAACGGCTCCGTGGGCCAGACGGTCGTATAGATTGCCGACCGCGCCCCCGAGCAGAAGCGGCAGGCCGAGCCGCAGATAGCCGACCATCCGCCCGGCTCGCAGGCCGCAGAAGAGCAGCGCCACAACCATCAGCGCCGCCAGATATGTGAGCCAGCGGTTCTGGGCGGCCAACAGCCCCCAGGCCGCGCCGGTGTTATGTCGCAGAGTGAAGCTCAGCACCGGCCCCAGGACCCTGAGGTCCTCACCGGGGGCCAAGCCCTCCAGGGCCGCCAGCTTGGTCAGTCGGTCGAGGGCAAAAACAAACAAGGCTATCGCATAGAAGGTGCCGACCGCGCGGGCACCGATAGCCTTGCCAGCCGGGCCGGCACTGTCACCGGCCGTCATCCGGACAGCTCCTTACGGCACTTGGCGCACATCGTCGCGTAGGGGAGGAACTCCAGCCGGGATTTGGGGATGTTTTTCCCGCAACGATCGCAGAGGCCATACGTCCCGTGCTCGATCTTCTCCAGCGCAGTATTGACCGCCGCCAGAATCTCGCGGAAGTTCTCACCGATGGCGGCAACCTGGCCACGCTCGGCAGTGTCACGTGCCGCATCGCCACCCAGCTCGTCGAAATCTCTGGCCGCCACGTCGCGGTTGAGCGGATCGCGCCCGGAAGTGCGGTCCTCCAGCCGCCGGAGGTGTTCCTCCAGCCGCGCCTTCTCCGCCTCAAGGGCTTTCTTGAATTTCTTGGTGTCGAGCTTGCGTTTGCGCGCCATCTATGCGTCCTCCTTGAAAGCACCTGCGTCTGCAGGATACCTCTATTCTCCCTCGGTAAGCTTTCACCTTCCCGGTATCGCGGGCCCGGTTCGGCATGGGCGGGTCGCTGGCGGGTTCGCCCCCACCTTCCTATGCTAGCTGTCAGCGTTGCGCCTGTTGCAGGGCGGCGACCCGCTCGGCACAGCGCGCACACAAGCCCGGGTGGCGCTCGTCGGCATTGACCGACTCAAGTCGCATCCAACAGCGCTCGCACTTGTCGCCGGCATTCTTCTGCGCCGTGATGTACAGGCCCTGGCCGGCGGCTTCAGGCGGTGCTTGCTCAAGCGGCTGCAGTTCCACCAGCGAGACGATCATCAAGGTCTCAAGCCGCCCGAAGCTTTCCAGGAATTGGCGGGTGTCATCATCGGCGTATATGACGAGTCGGGCCTCCAGCGGGTTCTCACATTCCCCGCGCTCTTTGGCTGCCTCCAGCGCCGCCATTGCTTGGCGGCGGAGCTGCATGAAGCGCTCCCAGCGGGCCAAAAGCTCTTTGTCGTAGAGCTGCTCGGTAGGCTGCGGCCAGTCGCAAAGCTGGACGCTGTCGGGAAGTGTTGCGTCACGTCCCCGCATCTGCTGCCACAGCTCCTCGGCGGTGAAGGTGAGCACCGGGGCCATCATCAGCGTCAGGCTCCGCAGGGTCTGCCACAAGGCCGTCTGCGCCGAGCGCCGGTCCTGCGAATCGGGCAGGTCGGTGTAGAGGCGGTCTTTGCAGAGGTTGAGGTAAAAGGCGCTGAGATCGGTGGCGCAGAAGGCATGCACCTCGTGATAGAATAGGTGCAGGTCCCAGTTGTCAAAGGCGCGTGTCATCCGCTCGATCAACCACTGCAGCCGCGCCAGGACCCAGCGGTCGGCCTCCGCCATCTCGGCGTAGGCCACTACATCGGCGTTGGGGTCGAAATCCTGGCAGTTCTGCAGCATGAAGCGGCAAGTGAAGCGAATCTTCTTGTAGGCATCGGCCACCTGCTGGTGAATCTTGTCCGACGAATACATCTTTTGCCGGAAATCCGCATAGGTAAACCACATTCTGAGCACATCAGCGCCGTAGTTGTCATAGATGTCTTCGGGGTTGACCATATTCCCCTTGCTTTTGGACATCTTCTGGCCGGTCTCATCAAGGAAGAAGGCATGGCCGACCACCATCTTGAACGGTGCCGGCTTGCCCATCGCCACCGCGACCCATAGGGAAGTCTGGAACCAGCACTGGTACTGGTCGTCGCCCTCCAGGTAGAGATCAGCGGGTGAGCCGAGATCGGGGTCGGCTTCCAGGACACAGTAGTGGCTCGCCCCGGAGTCGAACCACACCGACATGATGTCCGGCTCTTTGGTGAACTGGTCGCTACCGCACCGGCAGCGGGTGCCCGGCGGCAGCAGGTCTTCGGCACTGCGCTCGAACCAGACATCGGCCCCGTGCTCGGCCACTAAGTCGGCGACATGGAGCATGACCTGCTTGTCAATCAGCGGCTCGCTGCAGCCCTGGCAGTAAAACATCGGGATCGGCACGCCCCAGGTGCGCTGGCGCGAGATGCACCAATCCGGGCGATTCTCAACCATGCCGGCGATCCGCTTTTCGCCCCAGGCCGGCATCCACTCGGCCTTGGCGATTTCGGCCAGCGCCGCCTCGCGCAGCTCGTCAATGTTGATGAACCACTGCTTGGTGGCCCGCCAAATCACCGGCTCGTGACAGCGCCAGCAGTGGGGATACTCGTGCTCGGTGGTGTGGCTGCGCAGCAGCGCTCCGGCGGCCTGCAGTAGTTCTTCCACCGCCTCGTTGTTCTGGTCGCAGACCAGGCCCTCAAGCTCCGGGCCGGACTCGGCGGTGAAGCGCCCGAAGTCGTCCAGCGGGCTGATGACCTCCAGACCATAGGTCAAGGCGGTCGCATAGTCTTCCGGGCCGTGGCCGGGAGCAGTATGCACGCAGCCGGTGCCGGTCGCCAAGTCCACGTAATCGGCCAGCACCACCGGCGAATTGCGCTCGTAGAGCGGATGTCTGGTGAGGATGCCCTCAAGCTGCTTGCCGCTGCGGCGCGCGATGACCTTGCCCTCGGCCAGGCCGCACTCCTTTAGTGTGACCGCCATCAACTCCTCGGCCATCAGCAGATAGCGGCCGCCGGTCTCGACCAGGACGTACTCAGCCGAGGGGTTGACTGCTATGGCGGTATTGCCCGGGATCGTCCAGGGTGTAGTGGTCCAGATCAGCATCTCGGCCTGAGCGCCCTCGGGCAACTCCGGGAAGGCCGTGGCCGAGTCCAGAACCCTGAATGCCACATAGATGGCCGGGGAGGTCTTGGTCTCGTACTCGATCTCGTCCTCGGCCAGCGCCGTCTCGCAGTGATAGCACCAGTACACCGGCCGCAGGCTGCGGGAGAGCAGGCCGCGATCGGCGATCTCGGCGAAGGCCTGGATCTGGCGCGCCTGGTACTGCGGGCTGAGGGTCAGATAGGGATGCTCCCAGTCGCCGCGCACGCCGAGGCGCTTGAACTGCTCGCGCTGGACCTCCACATACCTCAGCGCCAGCTCCCGGCACTTGGCCCGCCACTCCAGCACCGGCACCTCGTGGCGGCTGATACCATGCTCCTTGGTCACGCTCTGCTCGGTCGGCAGCCCCTGGGTGTCCCAGCCCGGCACGTAGGGGCAGTCGAAGCCCCGCATCGTCTTGTACTTGATGCTGATGTCCTTGAGGATCTTGTTGAGGGCCTGCCCCAGGTGGATATCGCCGTTGGCGTAGGGCGGCCCGTCGTGGAGCACGTAGCGGGGCGCACCGGCGCGGAACTCCCGCACGCGGGAGTAGATGTCGAGCTCTTCCCACAGCTTAAGTATCTCAGGTTCCCGCTGAGGCAGATTGGCTCGCAGCGGGAAATCGGTCTTGAGTAGGTTCAGCGTTTCGCGGTAATCCATTCTAGGCTCCTCGGCCGGCCAATTAGCGGTATATGCTATCAGCAGCTTGCCGACAAGTCAAGGTGCCGGCAGGGGTGCGGTGAGCTACTGACGTACATGGGTTACGGTGGGGAACGGCTCAGGGGTGGTTAGTGCTGGCAGCAAAGCGGCTAGCCTTGGTCGGGCTGGCGAGCGGTTATGTCACCGAGGTCAACGGTCTGGCCGGGTTCGGGTCTGATGTCCTGCCAGAAGATAGGGCTACCACCGCCTGGCCGGTAGGCGTGAACAGTGTACCTGAGGCCGCCTATCATGCCGTCGAATGTCCACTTGCCATCGGCATCAGTCTCTGTTGTGTCCCAGAGCCTGGCCCCGCGCTGGTATGCTTCGGGATACGATTCCGCCTTCCGTCGCCACATTCCCTGAGCTTCAAGCCCAATCTCTTGTTTGGCAACCGGCTTGCCCTCTGCATCAAGCAACCTGCCTTGCACCTTGCCGAGAGGTTCGAGCACCATATTTGGCTCAAAGCCCCAATCGGGGTCAATGCCGAAGTCGCCCGCAAACAGAGGCAATTCGGGGTCCATGGCCAGCAGATTCGCCTCGTAAAACCGGCTGCTCAGGCTGCCGGCCTGCTTGTAGGGAAGGCCCGTCAACTCAAACCTGCCAAGCTCATCAGTCCGGGCTTTGGCGCTGCTTGATATGTCCAGCACCAGGCAGTCGGGCTGCAGTACGCGCTCTGCGTCCAGTACTAGACCGCGAATGGTGCGGCCCTTCATGTCAACAGTGGCAGTGCCGATGTCGCGCGTTTCGCCTGGTTCCAGCATCAGTTCATCCGGCCACTGTGTCTGGGGGACATACATCCCAGCATCGCCCAGGATTTGCAGCTTCAGTTCTACATCAGCCGGCAACAGCGCCAGCTCAAAGCGCCCGTTGTCATCGGTGGTCGCTGTCCCAAGCTCCAATAGGGAAAAGGCCGCCCCTTCACGATGCGGCGGCACATGCCGGCACTTTATCTGCACGTTCGCGATGCCCTCGCCATCGGCGGATGCGATGGCGCCGGTGACAACTGCCTCCGGCTGCAGCACCAGGCGCACATCTTCATCAGGATCGCTCGCGACACCCCGTCCGATCAGCTTGCGGTCCACCACTCTGACAGTGAATTCGACTGGAAATTGTGATGGCGGGATGCTCAACTCGAAGTGCCCATCTTTATCAGTGTGGCTCGGCGACACAGAATAGCTGGAGACTCGGACATGAGCGTCCGGCGCTGGTTGCAGGTCAGGATATAGTACCGTGCCTGTCACTTTACGACGCGCCGAAACGAGGAAGTCAATGCCAGTTATGGTCTGGCCGGCGACAACATCTATGAACTGCCGGCTGGGGTTGGGATCTGCGCCGGAGGCCTGGACGTAAACTCTGTTCTTGCCGGGTGGCAAGCGGAATTGGTACTGGCCGTTCTCGTCAGTCCTGGTAGCCTGGCACCAGGCGCCTGACCATGGCCGGGCCGGGCCGTAGAATCCGATAGGCGTCCGCGCGACTGGTTCGCCGGTATCCGCATCGGTCACCGTACCGGTGACCAATCCGCCTTCGATAAGCTGGAAATCAATGTTGTCCAGAAGCTGGCCGGCTTTGCATGTGACCCCCTCGTGGGCCACCGCTGTCCACCCATCAGGCGCATCCAGGCACAGGTTGTAGGCCCCAGGATAGAGTGCCGCTATCCGGTAGCGGCCATCATCATCGGTCAGCGCGCTGCCCCAACCAGAGCCGGATCCCCTGCGCTGTCGCGATCCGACGACCGGTGGTGGGTCCATTGAGCTTTCGTCGGTCTCCTGACAGCCTACGTGCACATCCGGCACTGGCGCTCCACCGCGCGTGACAGTGCCGGTGATGACAGCCTCGAGTGGCAGTACTACCATGAGCTTCCCAGCATCGTCAACAGCTTCAGAGGACCAGCGCATGGTTGCATATCCGGTTGCGCTGATCATGAAGCTGCAACGCCTGCCTGCCGGCAGGCCGCCCAAAGCGAAGGCGCCATCGGTATCGCTCGTTGTCTGGAGCTGGTCTCCACACATAACTCCGCCGAAAACATCGTCCCCGCGCACGTACCCCAGCGAGACGGTGGCCCCCGGGATCGCGGTGCCGGCTTGGTCTCTGATTGCGCCTGCGAGAGGCGCTTCCTCATTGAGCTGGATTTCCAGCCGCTGGTCCCTATCCAGCTCGACACGGCTCCAGCCCAGCCCCAGACCATCCTTCATGGCCGCGACGGTACCAGAGCTGCCCGGCTCGCCTTCGCCGTGTATCTGCAAGGAGAAGCTGCCGTCTGCGGCTGTCGTTGTCTCGGCCGCGATGCGCTGGAACTCAGGCTTGGGGAAAGTCCAATCGGTGAAGACACGCGCTCCTGCGGCGGGCTGGCCGTCGGGCGTCAAGACCGTGCCTGTGATGGTGATGGTCTCTGCTTGGGCCGGTGTACAGAGAAACGTGGCCAGGACCACAGCCGCACCGATCACCCAGTAGCCGATATTCAGGCGGATGGCGAACATGGCAACCCACTCTCACTGTAATGAGTCAGGCTTCGCTACCTACCATGTAAGTGTGTTACTGGGGCTCGTTTTTGTCTATGTGTACCGGGTCAATCGCCTTGGCTGCCTATTCGGTGCCCTGGTCTTGTGCTCGCAACTGCCGGGCGCGCATGAGGTAGCCATAGGTCATGGCACCGGCGGTCGTGCCCAATGCGCCCGACTGCCCCTGGGGATGAGCGCCTATGTACTGGAGCATATATTTCTCGACCAGCGGGTCGAAACGCGCCAGGAAGGTCCAGCGGGGAAGCTGGGGAGTGTACTTGTCATTGGACTTGCGGCCGCCGACAGTGCAGGAGAACTGCCCGTCGCCCAGGTACAGGCCGGCGGTGAAGGTGCGGGCCAGCCGCTGCATGTCGGTGTCATCGCAGGCCGCACCGTGCTCCCAGGCTACGTACATGAAATGGGCGTTGATGGCAGCGTGGGATACATCCTCACCCCTGCCCGGCGGGCCACCGGGCTTAGCGCCGTAGGCCCACACATAGTAGTCGCCGTCCTCCACGTGCGTGAGCTGGGTTTTCATGAAGGCGGCGAGCGCCTCGGCCTTCTGTTTGTATTCCTCTTTGCCGGTAATGTCGTAGAGAGCGAACAGCGCGCGGCCGGGAGCGTTCATCTGATTGTTCGGCGCGACGTTCCCGTTGGGGAAGATGTAGTAGCCCTGGCCTGCCTCGGGTCCGTCGCGCCACTCGGCATCATACTCCTTAATGGCCTCTTCCATCATCGGCACGTACTGAGCGACTTGCTGGGCGTAGGTGGCGGTCGCGTCGCCGCCGGCGCGGACGATGCGGACGAATTCAGCCATCGGGTACAGAATCATGCCGGTATGCACGGCCCAGCAGGTGTACTGTCCCTTCGAGTAGGCGCCGGTGCCCCAGGCCTTCATGACGCGGTTGCGCTGGTAATCCCGGTACTTATCCGGGTCGTTGTACTTGGCCGCCAGGTCGCAGTCGCGCTTGGTGAAGACCTGCTGAATCAGCGCAAACTGCTGGTCGAGGTACTGGGTGTCGCCGGTGGCCTGGTAGAGCAGATTGAGGGTCATCATGCGATATGACATGCCCCAAGACAGCGCGCTGCCGTACCCGACCTGGTCAGAGTCGCCCAAGGTCAGGCTGCCCATGAAGTCAGACAGATACATCTCGCCGAGCTGCTCCAGTGTCGGAGCATTGGCGTTCTGCGCCACGCAACTGGTCAGGAGACTGACGGCAGCCAGTGCAATCGCGATGCGAGTAATAGTAGTCATTGGCTTTACCTCCGGTTCGGGACTGGTCTTCTTGCGGATTTGCTGACGCGGGTTCAGTCGTCGGATTGGCCTGAAGGCGCTTGCAGGACGGCGGTCGGCTCGGGAAGCGCGCACTTGCGAACCCTGATGTCATCCAGGTAGAAGCTGGACCGCAACACCCGGGCACCGACTGAGCCTGCGGCGATTCCCGGAGCGGTAACCGTCACCAATTCCTCGCCGTCCACCACTAACCGCAGCTTGTCACCGCAGGCCTCGAAGCTCCAGTCCTGCCAGGTGGCCGGGCTTTTGGGCACGCCCTCGCCTACTACCTCCCAAGTGCCAGTGTATCTGTAGATCTTGGAGACCGTCCCGTGGGCGAGGCCGGCGGCGTAGAAGTGGCCTTGCTCGTCTATGCCCAGGCAGAGCATCGGATGCTGGGTCTCAGGCGGGCCGGTCTTGGCGCGGGCGCAGATGGCTACATCGGCCAGGCTCAGGTCCTTGACCTTGATGAGGCTGGTAACCGGCTCCGGCTGGCTCAGCTTCAGGAACCTTCCCGTGCCCTCCACCGAGGCGCGGCGCAAGTCCATCTGCTGCGGTCCCGGCTGGTCTTCACCGTAGTAGTACAGGTCCACCTCGCGGGTAGCAGGTGGATTCTGGGCGTCACCGTAGTTCCAGAAGACGCGGAAGTCGCCCCGGCCGTGGTTATATACGGCTTTCACATGGTTGTGGGAGTAGGTGGAGCCGGTGGTAAGGTGCTTGGTATTGACCCACGTCCGGCCGCCGTCGGTTGATTGCCATTCCTCAATCTCGCCGCCGTCTTCGTAGGGCTGAGAGGGTGTAGTCGGCGCATAGACGCGGAAATCGTCGTCGGCCAGGATGACCAGCGCGCCGGCATCATACATGTGATCGCTGCGGGCGATCTGGTGGAAGCTCCACTGCCCCTGGGCATACCTTGCCAGGTACCAGATGCAGTCATAGGTGACGGTGTTGCCGTCAATGAAGAGGATATAGGGGTTGCCGTGGGAGTCGAGCTGGATGTCTTTGAGCCAGACGCCGCGGTCGGGCACATCGGACTCGAAGATCATCTCGCTGGTCGCCTCGGTGATGGGAAGATCATAGGCGCTGCCGTCGCTCTTGCGCCAGGTGATGCCCCCGTCGTCGGAATAGGCATAGAAGACGTGGTAGCGCTGCCACCAGTCGCCTCTGGTCAGCGACCAGGCCATGTGGACCTTGCGCGGATAGGGACCGGTCGCGGCGATGCTGACGCCGTAGCAGCCGTTTTGCGGGAGTGTGGTGATGAAGTCCACGGATTTGGCCCAGGAGACACCACCGTCGGTGGACTTGATGTAGGACTCGGCTGCGTCATGGGTGCCGCCCTTCCTGAACAGCACGGTTATCTCGCCGGGCCTGAGCTGCCAGGGCTGGGGATAGGAGGAGCTGTCGGTGATCGTCGCCATTGGCCTGAACGCCGAGGTGTCATAAGGCCGGACGGACTTCTTGACCAGAGTCGGCGTGCAATGCGAGCCGTGGAAAAGGTAGATGTAGGCGTCCTCGTCAATCAGCATATGAGGGTTCTCGTGGGCGTCCATGTTCGGGTTGGGTCCCACCACGGTAGCTGGCCCCAGCGTCCCGGTGCGGTGATCGTAGTAGCTGACGGTGGGGGAATTGACCTCATTGCCGAAGGCGAAAAAGGTCTTGTCCACCTCCGGGGCGTAAACGGCCATCGGTCGCGTCCAGGCGCAGTAGGTGGCATGAGCGCCGCCATAGACAGTACTGGCACGCGGAGAGACCCGCCGGGTACAGCCACTGATGTGCCACACCCCGCCGACCCGACCGAACTCCTCATCATAGCCGACATAGGAAAAGCTCGGGGTCCCGAGGGCGCTTTCCCATTTGGCGGCCACCGAATCGCCCTCGCAGTCGTCGAAGAACTCGAAGGTGCGCGCCCCATCCGCGGCGGCGGGGGCCTGGGGATTGCCCCAGAAGAGGTAGATTGTCTGGGTCGCGCGGGCCGGAATGTGAGGGACCTTGACCCAGACAACGCCGGTACTGTCGGCCTTGCTGAAGCTCTCGATCCAGTAGTCCAGCAGGGTGGTCTCGTCGCTGTCGGTGAACCTCAGATCGACACCATCATCGGCAGCAGCGGTGAAATCAAACAGCGGCGCGCTGAGGGTGACTTTGACCTGATAGTCGCTGAGCTCGCTTGGCCCTTCCGTGTTATCAATGAGGACGGCTTGCTGGTATTGCCACTTCGAGCTATCCCAAGGCTTGGTCTGGCCCATTTGCGTCTCCCTGGTTGGCAGCGGCGCGCCCACCGCTGCAGCTAGTATTGCCGTGGTGAGGGCAATTGCCGCCATCACAGCGCCTCGTGTGATCTGACAATGGCGGCTCATGATCATGAAACGAGTTTGCAGGTTACAGGTGATCATAAGTCTGCAGACACCGCTCAACATTCTACGCCAGGCGCGTGAATCCCTCCAAGCCCGCGGTTCGCAGAGCTTCCGAGGCTGTGGGCGGCTCAATCTCGGTAGCCGACGCGGCGTCTGGTGAGGCGTGATTCACTGGCTGAGGCGCCGACCGGAAAAAGCAAGCGAAAAATAGGATGTCAGCAAAAAACATGTACCGTTGTCAAACATAGCTTACACTTTGGGTTTGGCAGTAGTGTTGTAGCTGCTGTACGGGTGTGTTCCAGTTTAGGCTGCCGTGAGGGCGGCGATGGTTGTAGTAAGTGACCCAGGC